>CEQU01061588.1_pt1 | contig 144664 bp, 126 predicted proteins | sample 531031 | NCBI WGS metagenome assembly CEQU01 (sample SAMEA2621216, study PRJEB7988) | marine metagenome | isolation source: saline water (ENVO:00002010), including
GCGCAGCCCCGTCGCCGTTAAACTCGGCCTCTGGACCGAGATTCTCCTGGCAGTCGAGCGCACGGGGCTCGATGTTTCCGGAATCGCGGACACGGCGATCGAGTCGGTCCGCGCTGTGCTCGGGACCACTCCCGCCTCCACGGCCGACATGGCTGTCGGATGGGCTGGCCTCGCCCGATCGGCGCGGAAAGTGCTCGGCGGCGACGCGGTGGATCCGATCCCGGAGGCGGCGCTCATCGGCGACATCGACATGCTACGAGCAGCGCTCGGCGCGCGGCGGCGGCTGCGCGGGCGGCTTTCGATTATGCGTCCTCGCTGGAACGCGCTTCATTTCGCGGTGCATGTCCAGAGTCCTGCCGACGGTGTGAGCGTGGCTCTGTTTCCCATCGGTACGGCGGGACCGGTGATTCGGCTCTCTCACGACGCGCTGTCGAACTGCGCTCCGCGCGATCGCAGCATGACGCTGAGCGCTCGCTCCATTCCTCTGCACGCCCCCTTCGGCCTCGGGCTGTGGGACGACGACATCGGCGCCTGCGTCGGAGTCGAGGTCGACGTGCACGAGCTCGCGCCGCGGCGGCGTGACACGCTCCTGCTAGAGCGGGTCGGTTCGACCGTGACGCTGCGGCGACGCAGAAACCCGGCGATGCGCGCACTCGGCCGTATTGCGAGGCGTCTGCGTGCCCGACTCAGGCGGTAGTCGCGACGCGACGCGACGCGCCGAGGCTATGCGCCTCCTGCAGAATGCGCCGGTACCGCAGCGACGTCGCCCACGGCGCACGTGAGCGAAGGAACCAGTCGAAGTCGGTGACCTCCAGCGAGGAGAAGAGCGAGCCATCGCGGAGGGACGACGCGAGCGACTCCACCGGGTTGTTGGCGTCGAAGGTGCGCACCCATGGATATTCGCCGAAGTCCCGCCGTAGATGGGGAACATCGGGAAGGATGACCGGCACGCGGAAGGTTGCTGCGAGGTGCACGCTGCCGGAGTTGAGCACCTTCTCGAAGGGAAACACCGCGACGTCTGCTGCGCGGAACCATCTCCCGACTTCTTGCTCGGGTACGAAGTCGAAGTGCCCGACCGATTTCAGCGGTGCAAGAGCGCTCTCGATGAGGGCGCGGTCTGAGGGTGGTGTGCGGCCCGCGAGCAGGAGCGCGAGGCGTACGCCGGAAGGCTCCGAATTCTGGACGTGCCGGATAGCGTCGATCAGGCTCTGGACGCCCTTGTATGCACGGACATTTCCGAAGAACAGCACGGCGCGGTCGCTGTCGGTGAGCTCGAACGACGCTCTGGCATCGCGTCTCGCCGGACCGTCCCCGTAGACGGCCTCATAGGAGGGGTGGGGTATCGGGCGCACTTTCTCGGGCGGGAGGCGACAGATGTCGGCGAGAACCTCCACGGTCGAGGGGGACATCACGTGGATGAGGTCCGCTCGCTCGGAGATGAGACGAATGAGACGTCTTTCCTGGTCGGCGTAGACAAGCTCATGCGGTACTTGGTTGTGAACCGTCCAGATGATGCCGATGCCTCGGCGGTGCGCGCGGGACAGCATAGCCCCGCACCGGACGAGACGGCGCTCCGCATCCGCCTGCGTCTCTGCGGTCTGCAGGATCGGCGCAGTCCAGTGCAGATGCATCACATCGCCGGGGGAGAGGCGGTCACTTCGAGCCTCCCAGTCGTCGAAGTCGCCCGCGGAGCGGAATACCCAGCCTTCCGCCATCGGTGCGAGGGAGAGGACGTTGAGGAACGGGTTGTCGTCGTAGAAGGGGAAGACGAGGACGGTGCGGCCCGTGATCATCGCGCCCCACCCGGGAAGCGTTCCGTCATGCCCGGCCTCGACGATCGCGCGGGCGTCTGAACCGCCGCTCGAGGCGTCGAAGAAGCGACGCCTCGGCCACCTCACTTCTGATGCCGTTCTCGACGTCGACGAAACGCTGGTCGATGAACTTCGTGAGGTAGAGCGCGAGGCCCAGACCCTGTTGAGAGGCGTGGGCGCGAAGCGCCTCATCTCGGATGAGGGCATCGAAGCGGTCGTGATCCCCGCGGGAGGAGATTACGCTGTTTCCGTCCGCGCCGGCGCTTTCGACGCGCTGGTGCCAGTAGGCCATCGGCTCGCCGGGGAGGAAGGGCAGCGGTTGGCGCGAAAGCACCTTCAGGTTGAACGCCCAGTCCCCGACCACCGGAAGGCTCTCGTCGTACAGACCGAGCTCCTCATGGAGACTGCGTCGATAGACGTAGGCGATCGGGACATGCCGATTGAAGAGCAGAGCATCACTGAGCAGCAGATCGTGCAGTTGAGGCTGGAACAGCTCGCGACCGGTCTCCTCGAACGACTCTCCCGCTCGGCGCTCCCACACGATCTCGATTCGTGAGACGACCCCGGCGCGCTGTGGGTGTTCCGCCAAGTAGTCGATGCTGCGCCGCAGGAATTCCGGATGCCACGAGTCATCGTCGTCATGGAGCACGATCAGCGGCGCGGACGTCTGCAGGACACCCGCGTTCGCGCTCTTCCATCGACCGCGCGTCTCGGGCGAGTGCACAGCGCGGATCCGTCCGCGGGATGCCGAATCGAGCGCGTCGATCAGCTCATTGACGGGCGTCGGGTCTCCTCCATCATTGACGACGACGCACTCCCACTCTGTGTGTGACTGCGAGGTCACACTCTGGAGAGCGCGCGCGAGGAAGTCCGGCCTGTCCTTGGTTCTGATGATGACGGCGACGTCGGCGATGCTCACGCAAATGCACCCTTCTGATCGGTCGACCTCGACCGGAAGCGTCTTCGCGCTGCGCACGATCGGAGCGCTGGGTCGACGGAAATCGAGCTCTCCGATCCTATCGTTCACTGCATCTGTCGACGGCTCCGCGGCGGCGTACCAGAGGCGCTCGATGCCCCCTGGGATAGACTCCCGGCGACGGCCGGCGCCCTGGTGCGCGTCCGAGTGCATTCGCAGGTCGAGAGGAATACGCCATCGCGAAGGCACCCGGAGACGGCTCCTCGAACGCCCCACAAGACACACACGCCCGAATGGGCGAGCGAGGACTGATCATGTCGATCAAGCCGCACCGCGGTGGTGCAGAGACCCGATCGAGCGCGTACCACGTGGCCATCGCTGCGCTCTCTCTTCTCACTCTTGCCTTCTCGCTCCTGTGGGCTGTGGTGATGCCTCCGTTCACGGGGCCCGATGAGTACGCGCACTACAACTCGGTAACCCGTCTCGTCGCCGGCGACGGATGGCCTCGCCCCTATGACGCACGCATCGAGAAGTCGACCATCCAAGCGGTCGCTGAGTCGGGCGGCTCCTACCTCGACCAGCGCCTTGAGGCGCTACCGGATCCAACGGATCGCGCACTGCTGCTAGAGGGGGATGACTGGGAACGGCAGGCCCGCGACCAGATGGTTCAGCACCCGCCGCTGTACTACGGAGCGGTTGCGGCCGTTGTATGGGCAGCCGGTGGCGAAGAGCTTCGCTGGGACCAGGCGCAGATGATCATGCGGTCGATGTCCGCACTCATGCTCGCGTGTTCCATTCCTTTTGTCGTGGGCATAGCCCGCCGGGTCACTTCCTCCCGAGTCGCGGGCCTCGTCGGTGGGGCTGCCGTTCTCCTCGTGCCGTACTTCACCAACAGCGGCGGTTTCGTGAACAACGACAACCTCCTCGTCGTCGCGTGTGCGGCGGCGACGTATTTTGCGATCAGAGGGCTCGGCGATCGGGAACGTGCGATCCGGTACTTCGTTTGGTCGGGTGCGGCCCTCGGGGTTGCCCTCCTGACCAAAGGGCTGGCGCTCATGCTCATCCCCGTCATCGCGCTGATCGCAGTCCGCTCCGCACGGCTGGCATCCGGGCTCCTGCGCAAGGCGGCACTTGTGGTGACCCCGATGCTCGTGGCGTTCGTGATCGGGGGGTGGTGGTGGGCACGCAACCTGATCATTCTCGGGCGGGTCCAGCCGAGCATTCTCGGGGGGCGTGAACCGATCGGCAATCCCGCGGAGGGCTATGACTTCTGGTTCTTCGTCGGCAACGCCGTCGTGCGATTCAACCGGTCGTTCTGGGGGCGGGGCAGTCGCCCCGAGTTCGCCCTGCCGGAGCTCGTCGCGGATCTCGCCGGACTCGGATTCGTCGTTGCCCTGGTGGTCGCGGTCGTCGTCGCCCGTCGACGCGCCCTCCTTCTCAGCCTGTGGCTGTTCCCGGCGCTCGTTGTGGCGACGACCGTTGTCAACGCGCACCGGATCTTCTGGGATCTCGGGAGGCCTGCACAGGGCATTCAAGGTCGGTATGTGTTCGCGGGCATCGCCGCTTTCGCCGCCACCATCGCAGTCCTCTTCGCCTGGATTGTGCGTCGTCACGTTGGTCGTGGCGTACGGGCGCTCGCCGTGGTCGGTGTCGTGCTTGCGCCTGCGGCGACATGGGCAGGGTTGTGGTGGGTGTACGCCTGGGTCTGGAACGGTGAGCCGGCTCACTCGCTGGCCCTTGCGCACGGGGTGCCGACAGGGTGGATCGTGCTTCTGATGGTCGCGGCGATGGCGGCGCACGCCGTGCTCGGCATCGCTGCCGCACGATCTCAGGGCGGTGGAAACGCGAAGGCCGCGCTTCCCCGGGGAGGGGAAAGTCCACGCGGGACCCGCTCAGATGAGCCCACCAGTGCCGGATAGGTAGAATCGGCGGGGCTCTCGAACGGGCTCCGACACGAATCAGCGCGCACGGGCGTGCGCATTCCACGGAATAGAGGCACCCATGGCACCACTGACCATGGCGCGACTGGGTCGGCTGGCCCGGCGCCTCGGGACGTCGCGTGTGGTCGACGCCGCGGTCCCCGTGCTCGCGACACCGTACGTGCGATCGCGCCAGGGGACGAACATCGTTGTCTCCGCGCACTACAGCATGCAGCTCGGCATCAACTTCGACGACGACGAGGCGGCCGCTCGCCACTACTTTCACCACGGATGGAAGCTGGGCGTCGTGCCGACTCCGTTCATCGATGCTCCGGCTGTGCGCTTCTCGCGTGCGGCGTCGTTGCTGCTGCGCAATCAGCTCGCTCGTATCGCCCGAGGGGGCGAGCCGCGGACACGCTGGCTCGGAACACCCAGTCGGCTCCTGGGAAGCTTCGACGTCAGCGAGCATCTCGACGACAGCGGAGGATGGGTCGCCGGTCTCACTCGGCGCGCCCGGCGCGACCCGCGATCGGTGCGGCTCACGGTCGGTCTTCGTGAACTGAACTACGAGGAGTACATCGCGGGTTGTCGCGATCTCGTGGCGGCTTCCCGCACAGCGCTTTCGTCCGCGATGATCGACGAACGCTTCTACCGCTCTCAGGTGGGCGGGGCCCGACCGGTCTCCCGTGAAGCGGCGCTCGACGACTATCTCGCCAACGGCGAGCTCGACGGCCGTGCGCTGAATCCTTTCTTCGAAGCTGAGTGGTATTCGGTCGCCGATCGCTCACAGGGACATCGTGGGCGGCCGATCAATCTGTTCCTCGACTTCGTCGCCCGCGGCGAGCTCGGCCAGGCGAGCCCTCACTTCTGGGGAACGAAGTACCTCGACTCCGAACCTGTCGCGAGCGACGGGGGGAGCATCCTGGCGCACTTCCTCGAGAACGCGCACCGGGACAGTCTCACGCCGTCCTCAGCGGGGGTCCGCTCGATCACCCGCGGTCAAGCGGAAGCCCTCGTCAGATCTCGTGTGCGCGATTATCACGATTCTCTCGGCCGGCTTCGCGCTCACGGTCCCGTTCGCGGCCACCACACCTCCGCCCCGCGGCGGGCGCAGGCGACGGAGACGTGCGTGGTCTTCGTCGATGAACAGCACCTCCGGGCGGCGTCGGTCATCCAGGAGTTCGCGGCATCCTGCGCACAGCAATCGCTGTCCGGACTGCGCGTGGCGGTCATCGAGACTGACGACGACACCCGGACCGCCCAGCTCGACGAACTCGTCGAGGCGTCGCCATTCATCGACTTCGTCCCCCGCAACCCGACCGACACGGTCGGAGCGGTCGTCGCGGAGATCCTGCGTGACGCGCAGCCCGACGGCTGGACATTCTGGACGCCCACGCAGCGCTGGAGGCCCGAGTTCCTGTCTTCGGCTGTCGCCGCGCTCGCAGAGCAGCCAGGGGTGTCTGCGGCAGCGGTGGTGTCTCCCACGACACCGCAGCCCTGGCTGCGGTCGGACGACGCCCTCTGGCTCGACGACCTCGACGGGGCAGGCGTGGTGCTTCGGGGGACGGGTTCGCGTGCGGTGCTGCCCGATCCCTCTCTTGACCGCGGGATCGTGTGGCACGCGCTCATCGGTCTCTCGGCTTCAGGGACAGCAGCCGTTCTACCCGCCGACCTCGTCAGTCGATCGCGTCAGGGAGAAGACCCGGATCTAGAAATGCGGGCAGGGGCAAACGCCGCCCGCAGCCGGCACCTCGTCGACTTCGACCAGGACCCGGTCGGCGAGGTCACGGTCGTCATCCCCACCTACCAGGACTGGGCGATGACACTCGGTGCGGTGCGGCACGTGCTCCAGACGACGGGAGACGGTGTCGACGTCGTCGTCGTGGACAACGGCTCTCGCCGCCCGGTCGCCACCATTCTGGCCGCGTGCTTCGCATCGGACGTACGCGTCACCGTGCGTCGCATGGACCGCAATACGGATTTCGCGCTCGGCTCGAACGTCGGTGCGACGACGAAGCCAGCGCGCTGCGTCGTCTTCCTGAACAACGACACCGCTGTTCAGGAGGGCTGGCTGGAGCCGCTGACGGGCGCGCTGTCGGAGGGCGCGGGCGCGGTTCAGCCGCTCCTGCTGTACGGTGACCGCACGATCCAGACGGCCGGAACGATCTTCTTGGGTGGGTTCTCGATGCCGAGGCATCTCTTGCCCGCCGTGCATCCGATCGATCTCGATCCAGCCATCGATGACTATCCGTTCTCAGCGCTCACGGCGGCCTGCCTCGCGATGGAATGGGCTGACGTCGCTCGACTGCGAGGTTTCGACCCGCACTATGTGAACGGCATGGAGGATGTCGACCTGTGTCTTCGTCTTCGAGCGGACGGCCGTCCGCTCGCGGTTCGAACGTCCTCACGAGTGGTGCATTTCGAATCTCGGTCGCCCGGCCGGATGGACTTCCAGCTTCCCAACCGAGCACGCTTCGCGCGGCGGTGGCGACGGATGATCACAGCGCTCGACGACCGAGCGATCTTCGACTCAGGTCCGGTGGAGCTCCGGGATGTCGTTTGGGAACGCCTGGCAGGTTCGCCGCTGTGGGAGCCCCGCCTCGTCCTCGCACGACGAGATCACTTGGCTGCCGTGGTCGATGAGAGCGCGCCGTGCCTCCGGTGGGCGATCAAGACCTCCGCGACGGGTGATGCGTCGGGCGATGTGTGGGGGGATACGTTCTTCGCATCAGCGCTGGCGGACGCACTCCGCCGGTACGGACAGGAAGTCGTCGTCGATCGTGCGAGCGCCCATGTGCGGGACTCCGGCGGCTGGGACGATGTCACGCTGACCCTGCGGGGCCTGGTCCCCTTCACCCCTCAGCCGGGAGCGACCAACCTGCTGTGGGTTATCAGTCATCCCGATCTCGTCACCCGACAAGAGCTGGAGTCGGGCTACGATCGCATCTATTCTGCGGGCGAGATCTGGGCCCAGCACGTTCGGGATCGGTGGGGCGTCGACGTGCATACGATGCTGCAGGCCACCGACACCTCCAAGTTCAACCTCGAGGCCAGGGGAGGCGCTGCGCACGAGGTCCTCTTCGTCGGACGGACGCGAGGCGTGTCGAGACCGATCGTGTCCGACGCCATCGACGCGGGCGCGCAGCTCGCCGTGTTCGGCGACGACGGCTGGGACCGATTCATCGAGCCGCGCTACCTCAAGGGAACAGGCATAGACAACGACGACCTGCCTGGCGCGTACGCGGGGGCGACGTTCGTGTTGAACGATCACTGGCGCGACATGGCGGAATTCGGCTTCTTCTCGAATCGGCTGTTCGATGCGGCGGCGACCGGCGCGCGCGTCATCAGCGACCCCGTCCCCGGGATGACCGAGCTGTTCGAGGGGCAGGTTCAGTCCTACGAGAGCGTCGACGAGCTACGAGCCCTCCTGGATCCGGCATCCGATCGTTGGCCCGATGACTCCGAGAGGGACCGTCTCGCACGATCTGTCGCCTCTGAGCACTCGTTCGATGCTCGGGCTCGACGGTTGCTGAATGACGCACTCGCGATGCGCGGGAGAAATGGGTGACTGTTGGCTGACCTGAAGATCGTCATGACCCTCATGGTGAGGGATGAAGCGGACATCATTGCCGCGATGATCGAGCATCATCTCTCGCAGGGCGTGGACCTCATCATCGCCACGGACAACGGCTCCGTCGACGGAACTCGAGAGATCCTCGCCGACTATGCAGCGTCCGGCCGCGTCGAGGTGCACGATTACCTCGCGCATGACAAGAACCAGACCGGCGTCGTCTCGGAGATGGCCTCGCGCGCAGCGTCTGAGCATGCGGCCACCTGGGTGATCAATGCGGATGCCGATGAGTTCTTCATCGCACAGGATCCGCGGCTCACGCTGCGGGAAGCCCTCTCACGGATCCCGACGAGCATCGGCTCCTTTCCGGTGCCGGTGGTGAACCTCACGGGCGTCCCGGCGAGGAGCGGTGCGTGGATTCGGCGGCTCACCCAGCGCGATGTGCGCGAGGAGAGCACGCTGATGAGCACTGTCGCGCTCCATGCCCATCCCACGGCCGACGTGGTGCACGTCGGTCGCGTTGGTGTGACGGTTCAGCAGGGCAATCATGGCGTCGACATCCCGAGCCTCGGCACGCCGGACGCTCGGTTCGCGCTGGAGGTCCTGCATGTGCCGTGGCGCACGTACTCCCAGTACGAGACCAAGGTGATCAACACGGGGCGCGCATACGATGCGAACCCGCTCCTGAACCCGAGTCCACGCCATCACGGCATGCGAGACTACAGATTCTGGAAAGCGGGCGTGCTCGAGTCCCTGTACCTCGTGCGGCATCCCGGTCAGCACCGGGGATCCAGCGAGGTGCCGTCGGAGGGCTTCGCTTCCGAGACCAGACTTGAAACGACATTGGCGGAATTGCTGCAGTCTGGTCGTGCCATCGTCCCCGGCCGCCTGGAACCCCTGCTCGCTGCGCCCGGCGACCAGTACACCAGCGACGAGCGTCAGTCGGCGGAAGCCGTAGCCGGAGTCGTGATCCCGCTCGAGATCGAGCACATCGAGGCAAGCACCCGCTGGCGAGACCTCTACCGAGCGGAAGCAGCGCAGCGTCGGCGTGCGGAATCCGAGCGAGAGCACGCGGAAAGCGTCGTGAGCCGTCTGCGAGCGCGGCCGGAGGCGCGCCTACGCGCTCTTGTGCGCAGGGCGGTGGATGCTGCGCGAGCGCTGGCATCGCGTGGCATGCGCGCATTCCGATCCTCGGGAGGAGCGGGTGGCGCCTGAGACTGCGGCCGGCTCAGGCGGGCAAGCGCCGCGCGGTGGCATCATCCCACGGGCGACGCGACCGGAGTTCGTGGTTCTCGCAGCGCTCACGGCGGCTTTCGCTGCGATGCTCACGCTCTGGGCGTTTCTCACGCCCATCTACGGCGCACCGGACGAGCATGCGCATTTGAACAGCGCCATCCGCCTGACGCAAGGGCTCACCTGGCCGGCACCAGGTGACGCGCGCCTGAGTGAGGCTGTGGTCGCCGCGCGAGACGAGGCCGCTCTGACAGGACGCGACAGATCGACATTCAGCGAGCTGACGGCGGACCACCCCGGTGACGGCGGTGTCGACCAGATGACACAGCACCCGCCGCTCTACTATCTGCTCGCCGCAGGCACGCTCCAGGCGGTCGGCTATGAGCAGCTGCGCGCCGATGTCGCGCTGCTCTCGCTCCGCCTCGGCGGAGTCCTCCTGACGCTGCCGCTGCCGCTGCTCCTATGGGATGCCGCCCGCCGCATGACCGGCTCGTCGAAGGCGGGAGTTCTCGCGGCAGCGAGCATCTTCCTCGTTCCGCAGCTGGGACAGATCGCGGGGGCGGTGTCCAACGATGGGCTCACCATCCTGCTGTGCTCGATCGTCGGCTGGCTCTGCGTACGAATGATGACGGGCGATGACCGTCGCCGGACCGTTGTCGCTGTGGGAATCAGCTTGGGCCTGGCGCTTCTCACCAAGGGAACGTCGCTGCCATTCATTCCTTTCGTAGCGGCGGTGCTGATGGTCTGGCCACGTGAGGTGCGCATTTCGACGCGTATGATCCGCTCTGTCGCAGCACTCGCCATCGCCTTCGCTCTCGGAGGGTGGTGGTGGTTGCGGAACCTGTTGATCTATGGCGACCTTCAACCCAGTGGTCTGGCCGGCATCCGCCAGACCGTGCCCTGGGAACCGGGTACCGGACCAGATCTCGTCAGCTATCTCGACGTGATGTGGATCCGCGTGACGACGAGCTTCTGGGGCGACTTCGGCCTCCTCGACTATGCGTTGCCGGACTTCCTGACAGACCTGCTCAGCATCGTCTCGCTCTCGATGATCGTGGTCTATTTCCTCGTGCGGGACCGCGACAAGCTGCGCATGGCGGTGCTGATGTCGCTCCCGACTCTCTTGGTCCTGATGCTCATCGTCAATACCTGGCGGCACTACGTGCGCACTCAGCTCTTCGCCGGTATGCAGGGGCGCTACCTCTTCGTTGCGATCCTCATACTGGTGGTGATGAGCGCCGTGGCTTGGCGTCGGCTCATCCCTGCTGCTCATCGACGGCATGTGGGGACGGGGCTCCTCATTGCCTTCGTCCTTGTGGCTGCCGTCGGTCTCTTCCGCGCCTACGCCGGCGCATACGAAGCGGACTTCTACCGTCTGACGAGAGATGGCTTGTCGCAGTGGGCGCTGCTGTCACCCGGGGGAATCCCGGGAGTCGTGATATCGAGCCTGCTGATGGCGGTGCTGACGGTCGGCGCCGTGATCGTCACCTTGCGATTCATCCGATCCGATGCGGCAGTGGACAGCCAGCGCGAGAGTGGTCCGCGGTAGCGGCTGCCCATCTCCGGAAGGGACGGCTGAACGGCGCCAGGACCGAGCTCTATCGGGCGGTGTCCGCGAGCAAGGACCTCAGCGACGCAATCGCATCCGTCGGGGTGTATCCGGTGTTCTGGATCTTGGTGGTGTCGAGGGTGCTGTTGTGGGGTCGTGGTGCTGTGGCGTGTTCCGCGGTGGCGTAGTAGTCGGTGGTGGTGACGCCGGTGATGCGTGCGGGGTCGTGTCCGGTGAGGGTGTAGACGGTGCGGGCGATGTCGGCCCAGGTGGTGGGCTGCCCGGTGCCCGTGAGGTTGTAGGTGCCGTGGGGGGCGTGGGTGGTGAGGAGGTGGTGGATGCCGTCGGCGAGGGTGGGGGTGAAGGTGAGGCGTCCGGTCTGGTCGTCGACGACGCGGGGGTCGATGCCGCGTTGGGCGAGGTTCTGCATGGTGCGGACGAAGTTGTTGCCGTCTCCGATGACCCAGCTGGTGCGGATGATGTAGTGCTGGGGGGTGGTGGCGGCGGCGGTGTCGCCGGCGGCTTTGGTTTGTCCGTAGACGCCGAGCGGGGAGATGGCGTCGGTTTCGGTGTGTTCGCCGGTCTTGGTGCCGTCGTAGACGTAGTCGCTGGAGATGTGGACCAGGGTGATGCTGTTCTCGGTGGCGATTCTGGCGAGGGCGGCGACGGCGGTGGCGTTGATGGTCCACGCGGCGGTGCGGCCTTCGGGGGTTTCGGCTTTGTCGACGGCGGTGTAGGCGGCGGCGTTGACGATGGTGTCGTAGTCCCGCCATCGCCGCGCCCCGGGTAGTGAGTTGGGATCGCTGAGGTCGATGTCGGTTCGGGTGGCGAACTCGACGTCGGGTCGGTCTCCCCACAGGTCGCGGAGTGCGCGGCCGAGTTGCCCGTTGGCGCCGAGCACGAGGGTCTTCTTCGGCGGGATGGGGGTGACATCCGCCAGGCGGGGGTGGTTCTTGTCCTTCTCCGACAGTTCGGCTGCCTCGAGGGGGATGGGCCAGGTGATCCCGATGGTTTCGTCGGCGAGGTTGAGGAAGGCGTATTCGGCGGTGGGGGACCAGTGGTCGTTGACGAGGTACGTGTACGCGGTGTCCGGCTCGAGGGTCTGGTACGAGTTCCCGACCCCGCGGGGCACGAAGATCGCCTTCGAGGGGTCGAGTTCGGTGGTGAACACGGCACCGTAGGTGTGGCCTTGGCGCAGGTCGACCCAGGCGCCGAAGATGCGGCCGGTGGCGACGGAGACGAACTTGTCCCAGGGCTCAGCGTGGATCCCTCGGGTGGTGCCGGCTTTGTCGTTGAAGGAAATGTTGTTCTGCACCGGCCCGAAATCCGGCAGGCCGGCTTCGCTCATCTTCTCCCGCTGCCAGTTCTCCTTGAACCACCCCCGGGAATCGCCGTGCACGGGCAGGTCGAACACGACCAGCCCCGGGATGGGGGTTTCGGTGCGGGTGAGGGGTTTACCAAACTGCGTCATGGAAACCGGGTGATCCTTCGAGGCGAGGGTGGTCGTCGGGAGGCGTGTGGAAGTATGGCGGCCGTTGTCGGCTACTGGCCTTTGGTGGCGTAGAAGGCTTCGACGCCGTCTTTGGTGGGGGCCCACCAGTCCTCGTGGGTGCGGTACCAGTCGATGGTCGCGGCCAGGCCCGCGTCGAAGTCGGCGTACCGGGGCTGCCAGCCCAGTTCGGTGCGCAGCCTGGTGGAGTCGATCGCGTAGCGCAGGTCGTGGCCTGCCCGGTCGGTGACGTGGTCGTACGCGTCGGCGGGCTGTCCCATCAGGGTGAGGATCATCTCCACGACGGTCTTGTTGTCCTTCTCGCCGTCCGCGCCGATCAGGTAGGTCTCCCCGATCGTGCCGCCCTCGAGAATGGTCAGCACGGCGGAGGAGTGGTCGTCGGCGTGGATCCAGTCCCGCACGTTCTGCCCCGCCCCGTACAGTTTCGGGCGGATCCCGCGGATCACGTTCGTGATCTGCCGGGGGATGAACTTCTCCACATGCTGGTACGGGCCGTAGTTGTTTGAGCAGTTGCTCATCGTGGCCTGCACCCCGAACGAACGCACCCACGCCCGGACCAGCAGGTCCGACCCCGCCTTTGTCGACGAGTACGGCGACGATGGGTTGTAGGGGGTGGTCTCGGTGAACTTCGCCGGGTCGTCCAGCTCCAGGTCCCCGTACACCTCGTCGGTGGAGATGTGATGGAACCGGCGCCCGTGGCGGCGGGCGGCTTCGAGCAGCGTGTACGTGCCGATGATGTTGGTGTCCAGGAACGGACGCGGGTCATCGAGGGAGTTGTCGTTGTGGGACTCCGCGGCGTAATGCACCACCGCGTCCACCCGCCCGAACAGCTCATCCACCAGTTCCGCGTCCGCGATGTCCCCCTGCACGAACTCCACCCGGTCCTCGGGGAGCCCGGCCAGCGAGGCCCGGTTCCCGGCGTAGGTGAGCTTGTCCAGCACGGTGACGTGGTCGTCGGTGTGGGATACGACATGGTGGACGAAGTTCGACCCGATGAAACCGGCACCACCGGTCACCAGCAGTCTGCGCATCAGCGTCCCCTCTCCAGCAGCTCCAGCAAGTACCGGCCATACCCGGACTTCACCAGCGGACGCGCCCGCTCGGCGAGCTGCTCATCCGACAGGAACCCCTGCCGCCACGCGACCTCCTCCGGCGCACCGATCTTCATCCCCGTACGCCGCTCAACCGTGCGGACGTACTCCGCAGCGTCGAGCATGTCGTCCACCGTCCCGGTGTCCAACCACGCCGTCCCCCGCGGCAGCACCTCCACCTGCAGCTTCCCCCGCTCCAGATACGCCCGATTCACATCCGTGATCTCGTACTCGCCCCGCGCCGACGGCCGCAGTCCCCGCGCGATCTTCACCACATCGTTGTCGTAGAAATACAGCCCCGGGACCGCGTAGTTCGACTTCGGCGCGGCCGGCTTCTCCTCCAAAGACACCGCCCGACCATCCCCGTCGAACTCGACAACCCCGTACGCCTGCGGCTCGGCGACCCAGTACGCGAACACCGCCCCACCATCTACATCCGAGAACCGCTTCAGCTGCGTTCCCAGACCCGGCCCGTACAGCAGGTTGTCACCCAGCACCAACGCCACGCGGTCATCCCCGATGAACTCCGCACCGATCGTGAACGCCTGCGCCAACCCGTCCGGCGACGGCTGCACCGCGAACGACAAGCGCACCCCGAACTGCGACCCATCACCCAGCAGCCGCTCGAACGCGGCCGCGTCATGCGGCGTCGTGATCACGAGGATCTCGTCAATCCCCGCCAGCATCAACGTCGACAACGGGTAATACACCATCGGTTTGTCGAACACCGGCACCAGCTGCTTCGACACCCCCAACGTGATCGGATGCAGACGCGTCCCGGAACCCCCGGCCAGAATGATGCCCTTCACAGGCATCTATCCTGCCATCTCCGGTCAGTCGGCGAGCGAGCGGCGGAAGTAGTCGACCGTGCGACGAAGGCCGTCGGTGAGCGGGACGGACGGCTCCCACCCGAGTTTGCTCCGTGCGAGCGAGATGTCGGGCTGGCGCTGCTTGGGGTCGTCCTGCGGGAGCGGACGGTGCTCGATCGCGGAACTGCTGCCGGTGATCTCCAAGACCGCCTGGGCGAGCTCGAGCATGGTGAACTCGCCGGGGTTGCCCACGTTGACCGGGCCGGTGACCTCGTGCCCGGTGTCCATGAGGCGCACCATGCCGTCGACGAGGTCGTCAACGTAGCAGAACGAGCGCGTCTGCGAGCCGTCGCCGTAGATCGTAATCGGATCGCCGCGGAGCGCCTGGACGATGAAGTTCGACACGACCCGGCCGTCGTTGGGGTGCATGCGTGGACCGTACGTGTTGAAGATCCGGATCACCTTGATATCGAGGTCGTGCTGGCGCCGGTAGTCGAAGAAGAGGGTCTCGGCCGCGCGCTTGCCCTCGTCGTAACAGCTGCGCGGACCGATCGGGTTGACGTTGCCCCAGTACTGCTCGGTCTGCGGGTGCACCGCGGGGTCGCCGTAGACCTCGGAGGTCGACGCCTGGAGGATCGGAACGCGCAGGCGCTTGGCAAGCCCCAGCATGTTGATCGCACCGACCACACTGGTCTTGGTCGTCTGAACCGGATCGTGCTGGTAGTGCACCGGCGAGGCGGGGCAGGCGAGGTTGTAGATCTGGTCGACCTCGACGTAGAGGGGGAAGGTCACGTCGTGACGCAGCACCTCGAAGCGCGGGTTGCCGAACAGATGCTCGATGTTGCGCCGTGATCCGGTGAAGAAGTTGTCGACGCAGATGACGTCGTGACCCTCGGCGAGGAGTCGCTCGGAGAGATGCGAGCCGATGAAGCCCGCGCCGCCGGTGATCAGAACCCTGGATGACACCTCGGTAGCGTAGCACCGGGGCACGTGCCGCTCAGCGGGTGGTGGACACCATATTCCGCTGCCCGAATGTGCGCCCGATCCCGCCTTCGAGGCGGCCGAGGAACATGGGCCAGCCGTCGAGCGCGGTGATGGGGCGCGCGTTGCGCACCCCGTAGAGCAGCCCTGCCGCGGTGAACGCCGCGCGCCACCACCACGGGTAGCGGTGGATCCTGAGCGCGTGCCCCGTGCCGCGGCCGTATGCCCGCAGCTTGCGACGGCGCTCCGCCGTCGTCAGCCCGAACGCCGTCGAGATGCCCTCGACGTAGACGTCGTGGGGGAGCCAGGCGAAGCCCTCGGCCATCTCGGGGTGCGCTCGCAGGGCGCGCAGGAGCAGGTCGGTCCCCTCGGCGACCTGCCACGGGGTCGCCGCCCCCGGACCCATCCGCTCGTCGAACCCGCCGATCTGCTCGAAGACGGAGCGCCGCAGCAGGATCCCCATCTCGATCACGCTCCAGACGTTCCACCGGTCGAGGGGAGTGCCGGCCGGCGGCAGCGTGGTCTTCGGGCCGCGTTCGTCCCACGAGGTGAAGCCGCCCGCGAGGAAGGCGGGATCGGCGACGGCCTCGCGGACCCGCCCGAGCACGCCGGCGGGGAAGACGGTGTTGTCGTTGGGGAAGAGCAGCACGGCGTCTCCCGCCGGAAGCGCGGCGACACCGGCGTTGCGTCCGCGCGACGCCCCGCGCGCCGAGTCGGTCGCCACGACCGGCACGCCCCGGTCGGCGAACTCCGCCGCCAGAGCGACGACCTCGTCACCACGCCCCTGCGCCACCAGGACCACGCGGTCGCCGGCCTCCAGCTGGCCCTCCAGAGACTCGAGGAGTGCGCGAAGCGGGTCGAGGCGTCCGAGCGTCGTGATTACCAGGGCGAGATCCACCCGCCCATTCTGCCCGACGCGGCCGCTGCGGCCGCGATCGCCTCGATCAGGGGAGGCGGTCGAAGGCCGGATACGCGGGATCGGGGGCGTCGCGGCCCAGGCGCCAGCCCGCCAGCACATAGCGGGCACCACGGAGATCGCCGGTGATCGCGGTGATCAGGGTCTTCGCGGCGAGGCGTGCGTAGCCCGTCACCCGGGTGCGTCCGCCGTGCAGCCGCAGGAAGTGGCGGAACGCCTGGCTGGAGTATGCGAGTATGCGCGACCCTGCACGCGCGTGCGACGACGACACGGCGTGTACCAGGCGGGCGTCCCCGACCTCGGCGAAGGCGATTCCGCGGCCGCTCAGCCGCAGCCCGTAATCGACGTCCTCCCAGTACATGAAGAAGCGTTCGTCGAGGAGACCCGCCGACTCCAGCGTTTCTCGCCGGAGCAGCACGCACGCCCACGTGAGGAAGTCCGGTTGTTCGCCGGGCCGGGGCTGGCGGATGCTCCATGTGACGCGGGAGAGCACGCCCCCCGCCGAGAACTCCTGCCCCTCCGGAGTGATGATGCGCGGCCCGACGACGCCGAGGGCGGGCGAGCGGTCGAGCTCCGCACGCAGCAGCTCGAGGTCGGCTACGGTCAGGGTGGCGTCGTTGTTGATCACGAGCAGCTGATCGATCGACGCGTCCCCGAGCAGATCCCGCATCCCGGCGTTCACGCCGACGGCGAAGCCTGTGTTCGCATCCAGCTCGCGGAACGTCAGGCGCGGATCGGCGGGGATCGCCGAGGCGATCGTGCCGTCGGCCTCGTTGTCGACCACGACGACGCGCGACACCGCATCGCCGTCGAGCAGGTGCGCCACGCAGGCCGCCGTCTGGTCGCGGTCGCGCCACGTAAGCACGACCACGCCTACCGTGGGGCGGGCCTGCGGGGCGGGAGAGGTCTCAGTCGTCATGGTGCTCCCGGTTTCGATCGAGCAGGTGTGCGGCGTCGGCCGCGTCGAGCGCGCGCACCGCCGCCGCGCAGGGGCGCCACAGCAGCAGGGTCGCCGCACCCTCGGTCACCGCGTAGCCGAGCGCCGCGCCGAGCGGGCCGATCGCGATCGCGAGGGCGATCATGACCGGCACACCCACCGCCGTGGCGATCAGGCTGGCGCGCATCACGACGGCCGCCTGGCCGGCGGGGAAGAGCGCGTGACGGGTCATGGACGTGCGGATGCTCAGGAACATGAACACCAGGCCCATCGCGATCAGCAGGTCGACGCCGGCGGCGGCGTCGGCGCCGAACAGGACCAGGCTCACCCAGTGGCCCAGGGCTGCCAGAACGGCCCCACCCAGCAGTCCGAAACCTGTGTGGGCGAGGAGGGCGACGCGCACCCGGCGTCCGCGTGCCGGGCCGGTGACCTCCCCCACCCAGCTCTGCAGTGCGCTCGCGAGCGTGAAGGGCAGCACGCTGCCCAGCTTGAACATCTTGTCGGCGGATGCGAAGCCGGCTGCGGCATCCGGCGCGGCGGTCACGTTGACCAGCGGTGCGGGCACGCTCGAGTATGCGCTGAGCGCGGCGTCGTTGAGGGCCACGGGGAGGCCGGTGCGGAGCAGGCCCGGCAGGTCGCGCGTGCCGGGCCACGGCCCGGGGTGGCGGCGCAGCAGGCGGGCGGTGAACAGGCCGGTGCCCACCAGTGTGACCGCGATGCCGGCGAGCGGGTACAGCTCGACGATGCCGGTCGCGGCGATCGCCGCGGCCGAAGCCGCGGTGGCCACGACACGGGGCACCGCGTCGTAGAAGATAATCGTGCGCGGCTGGCCGACCCCGGCGCAGTACCATGTGAACGACAGGGCGATGAGCGCGCCCTGCACGCCCATCAGGACCGTGAGCCATTCCGCACCCGGCGACGCGACGAGCCAGCACACGACGCCGAGCACGGGGATCGAGACGGCGGCCAGGAGCAGCCGCACGACGAGGGACTCACGGTAGAGGCGCGCGCGCTCGTCGATCCCCGAGGCGATGGAGATGAGCGCCGGACCGATGGCCGGCCAGCCGTAGCCGATCACGATGGCGGCGAACGTGCCGATCGACTCGCCGGCGATCGCGCTGGCCCAGCCGCCCGGTCCGGCCTCGCGCGAGATGAGGGGGAGGACGATCAGCGGCGACACGGCGGCGATCGCCGGCAGCAGCATGAAGCCGACGAGGCGGCGGCGTAGAGGCCCGGCCGTCATGCCCCTGCCTCCGGTCGGTCTCCGTGAAGAGCGTCGCGAAGGACTCCGGCGGTGGCGGCGGCGGCGCGCTCCCATGTGAAGCGCTCGGCCCACTCCCTCGCGGTCGTGCGCGCCGCCTCGGCAGGCGGGTCCGACAGTGCCGAGCGCAGCGCGCGCCCGAACCCCGCCGCGTCCGTGGCGTCGGCGTAGCGGACGGCATCGCCGCCGACTTCGCGCAACACCTCGATGTCGTTGGCGAGCACAGGGACCTCTCGGCGGAGTGCATCGACGACGGGCAGCCCGAACCCCTCCGCCAGCGACGGACAGACGTACAGGTCCGAAACGGCGTAGAGCGCTTCGAGCTGCTCGGCGCCGACCCATCCGGGCAGCACGACATCGGCGTCCAGCCCGAGCTCGGAACGGAGCCCCGTCAGCGGATCGGCGGACCCGCCGCCCGTGATCACCGCGAGCGGTCGGTCTTCGGCGGCTACGGACGCCAGTGCGCGCAGGAGGCCGGCGAAGTTCTTGTGGGGAAGCCGGTTGCCCGTGCTCAGCAAGATCGGGCGACCGCGGTGCACGCCGAGGGGGGCCACGGCCGCCCACGGATCGGCGGGCGCAGAGCCCGGGTTCGCGCCGTTCGGGACCACGGTGATGAGGGATGCGGGCACGCCCATGTGGGTCCCGATCGCGTGCGCGGCGGCATGCGAGACGGTGACGACGGCATCGGCGGTGCGGGCTGAGCGGGTCATCAGCCATGAGGTGATTGCGCTCATCGCGCGGGTGATGGGCGAGCCGTGGGCCTCGTGGTAGATCGCGTCGTGCACTGTGACAACGCGCCGGCTCGGCCCGCGCCGTATCGGGCCGAAGTTCGCGGGGCACCAGACCAGGTCCGCGCCGGCCGAGCGGGCGGCGCGGGTCGTGGCGAACACCGCGCCCAGGGCCCAGCTGACGCGATCGGCGCCGACCGTCCGCAACGTCCGCACCCGCCCCGGGAAAAAGGCGCGCACACGATCCGCGCCGACGCGGTTCGCCAGGGCGATCAGCTCCACGCCGGGCAACGCGTCGGGCAGGCGGGGAGCGATCTCACGGACGTACGTCTCGGTGCCACCGCGCGTGCCGGTGTACGAGAGGAGGTCCACGAGGATCCGGTCGGGCATGGATCAGCTCTCGATGACGGCGTCGGGCCGGACCTCGCGCCGAGGAGTGGAGAGCACGCCCGAGAAGAAGCTCATCATGACGGTCTGGAACCCCAGCATGATCCCGAGCGCGCTCGGGATCGCGATCCGCACGACCTCGGTCGCGTCCTGCGGCCCGAAGTCGAGGCTGCCCCATCGGAGCACCTGCACGAAGCCGATCCCTACGCCGACCACGAACAGGCCGACGCCGATGAGGAGGCCCCGTTCGGCGCTCCACCTCGCGACGATCGCGCGATACCGGGGACTCGCCGGAAGGAATCCCTCCTGGGTGGCGTAGAGCTTGGTGAGCCAGAAGAACAGCAGCGACTGGTAGCCCATGACGCACAGGGCGCTGGCGTACACCATGGTCGTCACGTCGAACCCGACGGCGCCGATCTGCACGCCGCCGAATGACAGCACGCCGACGGCCACCGCCCCGACGAGGAACGCGAGGAGTCCCGGGTAGACGAACAGCCAGCGGGGCGCGAAGATCAGCAGGAACCGCAGGTGGCGCCAGCCGTCGTGCCAGCTGCGCAGGTGCGGCGGGCGCGAGCGGCCGTCCTTCTTGAGCGTGGTCGGCACCTCTTCGATGCGGTAGCGGGCGAGCGAGGCCTTGACCACCATCTCCGAGGCGAACTCCATGCCGGTCGTCTGGAGGTCCAGGCTCAGGATCCGCTCGCGGTTGAAGCCGCGCAGTCCGCAGTGGAAGTCGTCGATGCCGGGGCGGAAGAACAGCTGCCCGATGCCGGAGAGCACGGGGTTGCCGAGATACTTGTGCAGCGGGGGCATGGCGCCGGGTGCGATCCCGCCGCGGAAGCGGTTGCCCATCACGAGGTCGGCGCCTGCCCGGAGCTTATGGACAAACGGCTCGAGGTTCTCGAAGTCGTAGCTGTCGTCGGCGTCGGCCATGATCACGAACCTGCCGCGGGCCTGCTCGATGCCGTTGATGAGGGCTGCGCCGTATCCGCGGCGCGGGGCGTGCGAGACCCGTGCGCCGAGGTCTGCGGCGATCTGCTGGGAGCCGTCGGTGCTGCCGTTGTCGGAGATCAGCACCTCACCGCGCACACCGCTTCGCGCGAGGAAGCCCTGGGCTTTCTGGATGCAGACGGCCAGCGTCTCGGCCTCGTTGAGGCACGGCATCAGGATGGTCAGCTCGACGGGATCCGTCTCGACTGGTTGGTTCACTTGTTCTCTGCTCTCTCGGCGCGGGGGCGATCGGCGCCCGCGCCGCGAATGTCTCGCACGGTGTCGACGATCGCGTCGATGGTGCGGCGGATCGTGCGCGTCGCCAGGGCTTCGCGGTACCAGTCTGACGTGGATCGCCGCAGCGCACCGGCACCGGTCACGGTACGGCCGATCGCATCACCGAGGTCGCGCGGCGCGGCGCTCGCGGCGACGTGGCCGTTGCGTCCCGCCTCGATCAGCTCGGTCGACGCGTTGCCCTCGTCGGCGACGAGCACGACGGGCGTCCCATGTGCGGCGGATTCGACGACCACGAGGCCGTATCCCTCGCGACGCGAGGGGTTCACCAGGCACGCCGCGGTCGCCATGAGCTCGTCGAGGCGCTCCTCGGAGACGAAGCCCGGCAGGTCCGTCCATCCGTCCCCGTCGGCGGCCTGGATCGCGGCGCGCACCTCGGGGGCACTCGGTCCCTCCCCCAGGATGACGAGGCGCAGGTCCGGGGTGCGCTCGCGTGCGACGGCGACGGCCGCAGGGAGGCACTCCACGCGCTTGTCGGGGATATGGCGTCCGACGTACAGCACGAACGGCGGCGACGCCGCATCGCGCGTCTCGGGCTCCGGGCCGCCGCCTTCGATCAGGCCGGGGCTGACCAGCAGCCTCCCGCGCAGGCCCTCCGCGCGCAGGCGCCGGGCGCTCAGCTGCGAGTGGGCGGTCGCGACCGGTGTGAGCGCGATCGCGAGGCGCTGCAGGAACCACGCGACGGTGCCGGTGGCCCGGCCGGCGTACCGGATCCACTGTGGGCGCCGCCACACCTCGAGGTAGTCGGCGATCAGCGTCGTGCCGGTTCCGGCCAGCGCGGCCCTCGCGGCGAGGACGTTCAACACGGGGAGTGCGCTGACGATCACCGCGTCGTACCGGTGGCGGCGACGGCGGAGTGTGCGGAACAGTCCCCAGGCGAACGCCGCGGCGGCGGCGGATCGGCGGACACCGTCCGCGGAATACAGACGGAGCGGGCCCGTGGCCGCGACCACCCGGAACCCGGGCTCCTCGGGCGCGGCCCCCGTCCATTGGCGGGCGGTGAGATAGTCCACCGCGAGGCCGCGGCCGGCGAGCTCGGTGGCGAAGGCGCGGTACTGCCGCTCACCGCCGCCCGTGGTGTACGGGAAGAGGCAGTCGTAGGCGATCGCGACGGATGTCACGGGCATCAGCACCCCTCGATGTGGAAGAGCCGCGCGTCGTCGCCCTCGGCGTCGACGAGGACGAGGCGGTCGGAGGGCTCGAGGTCGTTGATGCCGCTGCGCTCGGTGCCCGAGTTCTTGCTATTGAAGACGTTCTGGGATCCGAAGTCGAGCACGTACTCTGCTCCCAGGCGGTCCACGGCGTCGCACACGCGCGGGTCGTCGTCGATGTCGGCGAGGTGGGCGTCGACGTACTCCTCGTCGTCCGTGCGCGTGCCGAAGACGTGGAGCTCCAGCACCTCGCGCCCCGCGAGAGCGTACGCGAGCGAGCCTCCCGTCCACGGATTGACGATGAGCACGGCATCCGCGGGCAGCGTCTCATCCAGTCGGTCCAGCAGGATCTGCTCGTCCTCCGTGAGCAGCGCTGCGGACCCGTCCAGCCGATATGCGTCCTGTGCGGCGTGCATCGTCGCGGTGACATTGGGGCCGACGGCGACGCTGAACGCCGCGGCCGCGGCGAGTGCGACGACGCCCACCCGGACGGGCTCCGTCGACCGCGCACGACGCGCCGCCCGGTTCAGCAGGTCGATCAGGACGAGGGCCCCCAGGACGGCGACGGGAATCGCCGCGATCGGCAGGAGTGCGGCCAGCCGATATGAGTCGTTGTACCAGGGATTGGTCAGCAGGTCGCGGATCTGCGTGCCGACGGGGAGGCCGCTGGCGGCGATGAATAGGAGCGCGGCGGACGCGAAAGGGATGCCCGCGAGGGCCCAGCGTGCCGGACGGCGGACGATAACGACAATCCCCAGAATCAGCAGGAGGGCCGTGGTCACCGTGATCGGATAACCGCGCGGGGCGACGAGGGCCGCTTCGCCGAAGGCCTGCGCCGTACTCTGCCACGCGCCCCACCCGGACATCTCCTCGTTGGTGCGGCCGAAGCGCCACAGGCCGACCCCGACCAGGGCGAGGGCGGGAATGGTCACGGCGGCGACGGTGACCGCGGCGCGCGTGCGTTCGGTGATGGCCGCCGCGCCGAGGATCCAGGCGATGCCCGCCACGGTGAGAGCGTAGAGCGCCAGGAACGCGTTCGGGTGCGAGATCCCGATGGCCGCGCACACGGTGACTAGCAGCAACGCGGTGCGCAGTCGGTCACGCCCGCGGGTGTGCAGGAGCAGCCACACGGCGGCGATGCCGGCGGGGAGCACCGCGTACGCGGTGTAGTTCGGGTACAGCACGCCGAAGTCGAGCAGCAGCAGCGGGAACGCACCGAAACCGGTCGTGAGCGCCGCCGTCAGCGCGAGCGCCGCGGGGCGCGCCGCGAACACCGCGGCTGCGAGTGCGAGCGCGGAGGCCGGCCACACCACGGCGCCGATGGCGATGTTCGCGGCGTTCACCGCGAGCGCCACGCCGCCGCCGCCGAGCTGCGCGACCAGCGTGACGACGCTGTGCCACCCGTTGGGGTAGAAGTCGATGTCGGAGGCGCTGCCGACCGTGAAGATCGAGGCGTCGCCGGTGTCGAGGATCAGGCGGACCGCGTTGAGGTGCACGATCGCGTCGAACGTCTGGGAGATGTTCTCGGGGTCGCCGAACACGATGGCGAGCTGGGTCGCGATCGTTGCGGTCGCCGCGACGAGTCCGGCCGCGGCGACGATCGGGGCGACCGCGCGTCGGGACGGCGCGGCGGGGGCTTCCCACGGCGAGGGAGCCTCGGTACGGCCGACCCAGCGTCGCACCGCGAACGCGACCGCTGAGGTGGCGGCGGCGACGATCGCGACCGGCACCGGCGACCAGCTCAAGCCCACCAGCGGGGCGGCGGTCGCCGCAACGGCGACGACGGCGAGCGACACGGCCGGCGCGAACAGCCAGGCCGTGACCGATCGCAAGCCCCATCCCGCGGCGATCACCGCGGCGCCCGGCAACAGGACCACGCCGATGGCGATCAGCACCGATGGTGCGGCGTCAAGCCAAGCCTCATTCATCTCGACTCCCGGCCGGTGGACAACAGTGAGATATCGTAGTAGTCCGTCTGCTGGACAGGTGCTCAACGCCCCGGCGACTCCCCATACGAGGCGCGCGGATCGCGTCGTCGCACCGATTCAGAAAGCGCACCATATGGATCTTCTCGTTGTCGGCTCCGGCTTCTTCGGCCTGACGATCGCGGAGCGCGCGGCCGCGGCGGGACGCAAGGTCACCGTCATCGACCGCCGGCCCCACATCGGCGGGAACGCCTACAGCGAGCCCGAACCGTCCACGGGCATCGAGGTGCACCGATACGGCGCGCATCTCTTCCACACGTCGAACCCCGGGGTGTGGGAGTACGCGAACCGCTTCACATCCTTCACCTCGTACGTGCACCGGGTGTACACGAACCATCGCGGCGTCGTATACCCGTTGCCAATCAACCTCGGCACCGTCAACCAGTTCTTCCAGGCGGCCTACTCGCCCGACGAAGCTCGCGCGCTGGTGCAGGAGCAGGCGGGGGAGTTCGACGCGAAGAGCGCGGCGAACCTCGAGGAGAAGGGGATCGCGCTCATCGGGCGTCCCCTCTACGAGGCGTTCATCCGTGATTACACCGCCAAGCAGTGGCAGACGGATCCGAAGGACCTGCCGGCCGAGATCATCAGCCGGTTGCCGGTGCGCTACACCTACGACAACCGGTACTTCAACGACACGTGGGAAGGACTTCCGACCGACGGATACACCGCCTGGCTCGAGCGCATGGCCGACCACCCGAACATCGAGGTGCGCCTCGACACGGACTTCTTCGACGAGACCCAGCCGCTGAACAGGGCCGACACCGTGGGCCGGCTCCCGATCGTCTACACCGGGCCGGTCGACCGGTATTTCGATTACGTCGAGGGCGCGCTCTCGTGGCGGACGCTGGACTTTGAGCAGGAGGTGCTCGAAGTCGGCGACTTCCAGGGCACGAGCGTCATGAACTACGCCGACGCGGACGTGCCGTATACGCGCATCCACGAGTTCAAGCACTTCCACCCTGAGCGCGCAGACCGTCACCCGGCCGACCGGACGGTCATCATGCGCGAGTTCTCCCGATTCGCCGAGCGCGCGGACGAGCCGTACTACCCGGTCAACACCCCGAAGGACCGCAGTGGCCTCCTCGCGTACCGCGAGCTCACCAAGGGCGAGAAGGACGTCCACTTCGGCGGGCGTCTGGGCACCTATCAGTACCTCGACATGCACATGGCGATCGGTTCGGCTCTGTCGCTCTGGACCAACAGGCTCGCCTGAGTGACCGGCGGCGCGTGTCGCCTCGGGGGAGGCGTCGGGTAGAATTGTTGCCGCGGCGGGTCGGCTCGGATCCGGACTCGTCACGCGGCGGAAAATCCGCCGCCGCCTCGCGAAAGCCTCCTCAGACACATGCGCATCTTCATACAAATTCCTTGCCTCAACGAGGAGACGACCCTCCCGCTCGTGCTCGCGGGGATCCCGAAGCAGATCGACGGTGTCGACGAGATCCACGTGCTGGTGGTCGACGATGGCTCATCCGACCGAACCGTCGAGGTAGCACGGCAGCTGGGGGTCGAGCACTTCGTCTTCCACACCCGCAACATGGGCCTCGCCCGGTCGTTCCGCGACGGTGTCGACTACGCCCTCCAGCACGGCGCGGACATTGTCATCAACACCGACGGCGACAACCAATACCCGCAGGAGCGAATCGCCGACCTGGTTCAGCCCATCCTGCGAGGTGAGGCGGACATCGTCATCGGGGACAGGCAAACCAAGACGATCGCGCATTTCTCTGGTTTCAAAAAGATCATGCAGGGGGTGGGTAGCAGTGTGGTGAACTTCGCCGCCGAGACCGACCTGCCCGACGCGGCGAGCGGCTTCCGAGCGTACTCGCGCGAGGCCCTCATCCGACTGAACGTCGTCACTCAGTTCAGCTACTGCATGGAGACGATCATTCAGGCCGGAAACAAGCGCCTGCGTATCGCGAGTGTTCCCATCAAGACCAACCCGAAGACGCGCGAATCGCGTCTGTTCTCGAACATCTTCCAGCACATGGGGCGCTCCGCGCAGGCGATCATGCGCAGCTATGTGATGTTCAAACCACACGCGGTCTTCCTGACCCTGGCCGTGGTGTTCCTGGTCGGTGCGGCGATACCGTTTGGTCGGTTCCTCGTGCTGAGCTTGATGGGGGTCGCCGGGGACCACATTCAATCGCTCATCCTCGGTTCGGCGCTGCTGGTCGGTGCGCTTCTGAGCATCGCGCTCCTCGTCATCTCCGACATGCTGCGCACTAACCGCACCCTGGTCGAGGACGCCCTCGAGCGCATCAAGCAGCTGCAGTATGCGCCGGAGCGCATCGCGGACCCGAACGCGGTGCGTCCTGACGACGCCGCGCAGCATCCGTCGCTGGCCATCAGTCCCCTAGCGGTCGAGACGGTGCTCTCAGGTGCCGAACCGGTCGCCACCATCGCGCCCGAGCACGAACGTGCCGATGACGCCGGGGCGCGCGCCGCGCGCGCCGCGCGCGGCGCCTGACCACTCCCCGCCCCTCCCGCCGACAGGAGTCTGCGTGCTCAACACGCTCAAGCGCATCGCCAAGGATCTGCTCGCGATCACGTGGATCCGCCGCGTCTACGAGTTCGTCAACCGTGTGGTGCTCGAGACGTTCGGCTCGAGCCGCATCCTGACCCACCTGTGGTTCTTCGTCAGCGCGATCACCTTCAACCGCGAGCAGTCCGCCGTCCTGCGTGGTCGCCGCGACTACTACCGAAACAAGCATCGTGACCGCCTCTCGCATGTCGAGCTGCGCCGCAACGTGCACCGTCTCGAGAAGGGCCTCATCATGCGCCCCCGTCGGGATGTCTTCGCACGCGACTACATCACCGAGACCATCGAGTTCTACGAGGAGGCCGTCGCGCAGTTCGCCGCGGCCCCTGGGACCATGGAACAGAGCGAGATGGACTGGGCGCATGACGTGCTCACCGAGTACTTCCGCTCGGTTACGGGCGAGGACGCCACCGTCGACGCCGCACGTGCACGGTTCGTGGCCGCCGGCTACGCGGGGGAGTTCACGGGCAAGGTGCCGCATCCGAAGGAGCAGCTCTCGAACCTGTCGTACGACGACCTCGAGCGCCTGGTCTCCCAGCGACGCAGCGTGCGCTGGTTCGACCAGCGCCCCGTGCCGCGGGAGGAGATCGACCGGGCGCTCCTGGTCGGACGGCAGGCGCCGACGGCGTGCAACCGGCTGCCGTACGAGTTCCGTGTCTTCGACGACCCTGAATCCGTTCGCCGGGTGTCGTCGATACCGTTCGGGGCCGCCGGCTATGGACACAACATCCCGGCCATCATCGTCGTCGTCGGCAAACTCGAGTCGTATTTCAGCCCCCGCGATCGTCACGCCATCTACGTCGACAGCTCCCTCGCAGCGATGCAGTTCATGCTGGCCCTGGAGACCCTGGGGCTGAGCTCCTCGGTCATCAACTGGCCTGACTTCGAGCCTCTCGAGCGCAAGATGCAGAAGACGCTCGGACTGTCCATGACCGACCGCGTCGTCATGCTGATCGCCGTGGGCTATGCGCACCCGGAGGGGATGGTGCCCTACTCGCAGAAGAAGGAGCTGGACACCTTCCGCCGCTTCAACTGACGCATGACCGAGGAATCCGCTCCGCGCTGGCGACGTCGCGCGCTCCGCTGGGCGCTGACGGTCCTCGTCGTCGGCGTCGTCGGGTACTTCTTCGCCGTCGCGCTGTGGGACAACTGGGATGCGATCGCCGCCGAGCAGCTCGCCTTCAGCCCCTGGTGGATCGTAGCGACGGTGGTATTCGCCCTCGCCGTCCCGCTGACGGGCCTGCTGTGGGGGCACATGGTGCGCGTGCTCGACACCGACCTCGGCGGGCGCGTGAGCGTGGCCGAGGCGATCGCGGTGCAGTGCGCCTCGTGGCTGCTCAAGTACATTCCCGGCCAGGTTGGGTCTGTGGTGAACAAGGTCGTCTGGGCGGGTAAGAAGGGCGTCAGTCGTTCGCTCGTGCTCATCACGTTCGTGTACGAGAATGTGTTCCTGCAGTTCGCCTCGATCGTCCCCGGCGCCGTGGTCCTGCTGCTCAGCCTGGGGCCCGAGATCTTCGGTGAGAATGCGACGCTGCTGGTCCTGCCACTCCTCGTGCTCGTGCCGCTCGCGGCGCTGCTGTACCCGCCGGTCTTCCACCGCCTCGTGAGCATCCCCGCGCGGCGCGCGCTCAAGCGCGAGGTGCCGAAGGAGTACTTTCTGTCGACCGGGCGGACGCTCGCGTACATCGTCGGATTCCTCGGGCCCCGTGCGCTCAACGGCATCGGCTTCGTAATGATCGCCGCGACCGTCAGTGCGGTCCCGCCCACGCAGTGGCTTCCCTTCGCGGCCGCCTACGTGCTGGCCGGTGCGATCGGAATCCTCGCGTTCTTCGTGCCCAGCGGTCTCGGAGTTCGCGAGGCCGTCATCGTGCTCGTCCTCAGCCAGTACATCCCCGTCGCGGAGGCGATCGTCATCAGCCTCCTCGCGCGCCTCCTCAGCACCCTCGGCGACGGCCTCGTCGCCCTCATTTACGTCGGCATCCGCCGCACCATCCCCAAGGAGTACCGACCATGACCGGTCCGCGGATCACCATCATCGGCTCAGCCCTGTCGGGCAACAAGGGCGCCTCCGCCATGCTCGAAGCGGCGATCCAGTCCCTCGGCGAGCGACTCGACGACCCCCGGTTCACGCTGCTCAGCATGTACCCGCGCGAAGACGCCGCGCAGAACCCGTACCCGAACCTCGAGATCCTGCCGGCGAATCCGCGTCAGCTGGGCGTGACGATCAACACCCTCGCGCTGGCCTACCGCGTCCTGCCGTTCCTGCGCGGGACGCTGCGTCGCCATTCGCGTGTGATCCGCGCACTCGCCGAGTCGTCGGTGCTGCTCGACCAGGGCGGCATCACCTTCACCGACGGGCGCGAGAAGTTCCTCCTGTACAACGTCGCATCGATCCTGCCGGCGCTGAACACCCGCACGCCCGTCTTCAAGTGCGCCCAGGCCGTCGGCCCGTTCCAGAATCCGATCAACCGCTGGGCGTCGCGCACCTTCCTGCCCAAGGCGGCGACGGTCGTCACGCGCGGCCGCATCACCCACGAGTACGCCGAGGGGCTGGGACTGACCAACCTCGTCGCGGGCGCCGACTACGCCTTCTCGCTCGAGCTCGAGGGCACCGAGAGCGAGCAGGTGTCCCGTCATCTCGATCTGTCGTTCTTCGACGAGGACGTGGTGGGCGTGTGCCCGAGCGTGGTGCTGCAGAAGAAGGTCGACGCACGCGGCGGCGATTACGCCGGGCAGATCGTCGACTTCATCGCGCACGTGCGCGCACAGGGCAAGCGCGTGCTCCTCCTGCCCCACAGCGTGCGCACCGGAACCGACAAGACCCACAACAACGATCTGCCGCTGTGCCGTGAGATCCACTCGCGGCTCACGCTGGGTGACGACCTCCTCTTCGTCGATCGGGAACTCAGCTCGCAGCAGCTGCGCTATCTGATCGGACAGTGCTCGTTCTTCGTCGCCAGCCGGTTCCACGCGATGGTCTCGTCGCTCGCCATGGCGGTGCCGACGCTCGTGATCGGCTGGAGCCACAAGTACCGCGAGGTCCTCGAGATGTTCGAACTGGAGGAATGGGCCTTCGGTCACGACATGCTGACTCTCGAGTACTTGGTGGAACGCTTCGAGGCACTCGAGGATGCTCGGCCGGTTGTGGAACGGAAGCTCGATGAACGTCTGCCGGTTGTAAAGGCGCGATCGATTGAGCAGGCCGAACTCATTGCGCAGGTTGTGCGCACCCATCAATGAACGCTCGCTACGACCGTCGGGTCCGTTTGTATTGGTCAGCTACCGGCGGCAGAGGGTTCCGCTAGCGAGGGCATGGTTCTGAAGTTACCGTCGCGTCCGATTATGCGTCCGTCTCGCAGGCCGCGCCACAGATTGCTGGTGCCCCGTACCGTGCGTTCGACGAAGAGGAGACGAATGAGCTCTTTGCCGAACGTAAGCGACGTGCCCAGCCCGAACAGCAGCGGGTGATACACGCCGTTGGCGCGATAGTACTTCTTGATGATGGCCCGGTTGCGCATGATGTAGTACCTGTACGCGTTGCTTGAGGCATTCATGTGGCGGATGCCCATGTCCCACTGTTTGATTTCGCGGGTACGGCGGAGAACGAACTCGTCGACGATGACCGACGTTGTGACGCGTGACGCCAGCCAGCCGTACAGCTGGTCATCCCAGTAGATGAAGAACCGAGGGTCGGGAAGTCCGATCTGCCTCACGATATCCCGGTGGATGAACATGCCTTCGAAGCAGCCGGAGTTCATCTCCTTGTAGCCGGACTCGTCGAAGCCGGCGGGAGCGAACGGAATCGGGATCGCCATCTTCTCGGCGATTCGGTACTGCCAGTAGAACTCGCTGCCGTCGTAATCGTAGCGGCGTCCCTGAACGGTCTTAAATCGGGGCGCCCACGCGCCCATCCGAGCGAGACCGTCCGGAAGCACCTCGACATCGTCGTCCATGAGCCAAATCCAGGTGGAGCCGAGATCGTAGGCGATACGCATTCCTTCGCTGAAACCGCCCGAGCCGCCCGTGTTCGACTCGAGGCGACGGTACACGAGCTCGGTGCCGAGGCGATCGCGAAACGACTCCACAATCTCGGTGGTGTCATCGCTGGACGCGTTGTCGACGACCACGACATGTCCAGGCTTCGGGTCCATGCGCGTGATGCTCTCGAGAAGTCCGGCGAGCAGGTGTGAGCGATTGAACGTGACGATCGCGATCGTCGCGGATGCCGGTTGGAAGGAGTGTTGTTCCACGCCTGCGATACCTCGCTCAGTCACGGTCATCTCTCCTCCTCAAAAGTCGAGGCCCAAGCCTCCGGTGAGGTCAGGGCGGGAAGCGCCGCGCGATAATCGCGCGAAAGGCGCCTCCAATCCTTTCGCAGCGCACGGTGAAGTCGGATTGATTCGACGAGCATGCGTCGGTATGCTGCGCGATCACGCGTGTACACGTTCTTCCCGGCGCCATCTGCGGTGCTCACGAGCGCACTGTCAAACAGCGGGACGCGCCACCAATGCGCGTCGGTTTTGCCGAACTCCACTTCCGGCTGAGCGACGTTCTCCGGCCGCGGCTCGTGCAGCCAATGAGAGATCAGTGTGGTCGCGGTGAACCACCGGAGTCGCATGCCGGCCGGGCTGTCATAGGCGTGGCGGCGCAGCCGTTTGAACACCTGACGTCCGCGCCGCGATCTCATGGGGCTACCGTCGTCCTTATGGACGACCGTTTCGGGGAACTGTCTTGCGAGGGCGCGCGCCTCCGGCATCGCGGTCGCCAGGGTGCGCCACATGTGGTCGGGCCCCGAGAGGATGTCGCGCAGCGCCCGATGGCGAAGTGCCACGGGATAGTACTGCATCATCATGAGGTGTTTGAGGTCGACGCGGCGGCTGTGTCGCAGAAGTGTTCCGCCTTCGGGTGCTCGTGAGTGCAGAAGTGCCGCGACGATGCGGTTGCGCGCGTGAAAGTACGCCTGCCAATCGATTGAGTCATCCTTGCCAACCCAGGAGACGTGCCACAGCGCGACGCCGGGCAACGACACCGTCGGAACCCCTGCCTCCCGGGCACGCAGACAGTGCTCCGCGTCATCCCACTTGATGAAGGCGGGCAGTGCGAGGCCGACCTTCTCGAGGGCTTCCTTCGGGATCAGGCACATCCACCAGCCGTTGTAGTCGGCGTCGAGGCGCATGTGGAGGGTGGGGGACTGGCGAAGGTTGCCCTCGGAGAAGTCGTGCGGCATGCGCTCCTGGAAAAGCGCGCGCCACATGAACGGCTGCTCGTCGACGACCTCTGCCCAGGCGTGAAGCTTGGGCCGATCGAGCAGGTCGAACATGTGCGCGCCCACGATCGTCGGCGTAGTCGCGTACTGCCCGAAGAGGATGGACCGGCGGATCGACTCGGGCTCGATGCGCACATCGTCGTCGAGGAGCTGCACGAAGTCGCTGTCTTCTCGCGCGAGTGTCTCGACCATGGCTCGGGAGAAGCCGCCGGAGCCCCCGAGGTTCGGCTGACGAAGCACAACGAGCTGCTCGCCCAGACGCTCAACCAGTCCGGGGAATTCGGGACGGTCGCCGACGAGGTCGGTGCCCTGATCGATGACGAAGATGCGGTCGATGAGCTCGAGCGCCTCGGGAGCGTCGGCGAGGTTCGCGAGGGTCTCGACGCAGTAGTCCGGCTTGTTGAACGTGGTGATCCCGAGCGACGCTCTTCCCGCGCGGGCGGGAACGTCGTCCGTGGTCCATTCGGCGCCTTCGAAGGCGAGGTCCTCGGCGTCGGCCACGAGATCGAACCAGATCCAGCCGCCATCGCTGTACTGGTTGAGCACGAGTTCGACTGATGTCGTCGCCGCGCCGTCGACTTCGTTCGTGAGGATGCGCTGCTTCACCCCACTGCCATTCGAGCGGTAGACGAGGACCGTGCCGCGGCCGGCCGTTCGCACGGTGAGCATCACCGACCGCACCGTCGTCCAGTGCTGCCAGTACGACGCGGGAAACGCATTGAAATAGGAAGCGAACGACACGCGACGGCCAGCCGGGACAGTCGCGCGTCGCCGATCCAGCACGTTGGCGAGGTGGGCAACGCTCGTGACCCGCACGGGCTCCTCGTCGATGGTCGCCCAGGTTTCCGGGTCCGCGTACAGCGGAAGGATGTCGGGATCCCGCTCGGTGGGGAAGACGACGTTCTGCAGAACCTGCGGCAAGATATCTCCGATCGCGCTGGGCTGGACGCTGCGGCGAAGCCGCCGTCGATCCTACCCGGGCCGCCTCGCCGATCCCTGCACGTCGTTCTGCATTCGATGTCTCCGTGCGCCATAGGATCATGCCTGTGATGACTCAGACCGTCGGTGCGCCGGGCAGCGCTCGCCGGTACTTCCACTCGCTCTGGCTCCTGTCGGCGCGCGACCTCAGAGTTCGCTACTCGACGAGTGCGCTGGGATACCTGTGGTCGATCCTCGATCCTCTCGTGATGAGCCTCATCTACTGGTTCGTCTTCACGCAGGTGTTCGAACGAACCGTGGGGACGGAGCCGTACATCGTCTTCCTCATCACCGCGCTCCTGCCGTGGGTCTGGTTCAACGCGTCGGTCACCGACTTCACCAAGGCTTTCTCGAAGGACGCACGGCTCGTCCGTTCAACGTCCATCCCTCGTTCGATCTGGGTCACACGGATCATCCTGAGCAAGGGGATCGAATTTCTCTTCTCCCTTCCGGTGATCGTCTTCTTCGCGATCCTCGGCGGAGCGACCCTGACGTGGGGCGTGCTGCTCTTCCCGATCGCCGTCATCATGCAGCTTGTGCTCCTGGTCGGACTCGGACTTCTCGTCGCGCCCCTGTGCATGCTGTGGGGGGATCTGGAGCGAACGACGCGTCTCATCCTGCGCGCCCTGTTCTACGCCTCGCCGATCATCTACGGCATCTACGATCTGCCGGGGGTTTTCCCCACCCTCGCGGCGTTCAATCCGCTGGCCGGGATCTTCTCGCTCTACCGAGTCGCATTCTTTCCCGACCAGTGGGACCCTCTCGCGTTCATCGTCTCGGCAGCCATGTGCCTCGCGTTCCTGGTCGCAGGTCTGTTGGTGTTCCGGCGCCTCGAGCCGGCTGTGCTAAAGGAGCTGTGAGGATGAGCGAGCAGTCCGCCATCCGCGTCGACGAGCTCGGCGTGCGGTTCCGCCGGAATCGTCGGGGTCGCCGGAGTCTGAAGGATCTGTTCGGTGGCGCTTCGCGGCGCAGCCGCCCCAACGAGTTCTGGGCTCTGCGCGACGTGTCCTTCCACGTGCGACCCGGCGAGGCGATCGGGGTCGTCGGCCGGAACGGGCAAGGGAAGTCCACGCTCCTGAAGCTCGTCGCCGGAGTATTGCTTCCGGACGAGGGGTCCGTCACCGTCGACGGGGGGGTGGCTCCCCTCATCGAGATCACCGGCGGTTTCGTCGGTGACCTCACTGTCCGAGAGAACGTACGACTCACGGCCGGGCTGCACGGCATGCCTCGCTCCGAGGTCAACCGCCGGTTCGACGGCATCATCGAGTTCGCGGAACTCGAGGACTTCATCGACACGCCGTACAAGCACCTCTCGAACGGGATGAAGGTCCGCTTGGCCTTCGCAGTCGTCTCCGAGCTCGACGAGCCGATCCTGCTCGTCGACGAGGTTCTCGCCGTCGGCGACAAAGCGTTCCGGGAGAAGTGCTATGCGCGGATCGACGAGCTTCTGGCGGGAGGGCGGACGCTCTTCTTCGTCAGCCACAACGAGCGCGACCTTCGGCGTTTCTGCGACCGCGGTCTTTACCTCAGGAAGGGGCGCCTCGAGCTGGATGCGAGCCTCGATGAGGTGCTCGACCGGTACAACGCCGATTACCCCGCCTGACCTCCGGAGGGCCCTGGATCTGACCCCAGATCGGGAAGACCCTCGGGGTCGAGCCCGGGAGATCCCTCGCCGCTGCGGAGTCGAGCGCGCCACGAGCGGGACTGGCCGGCGCGCACCGCGCACAGCACGAGCATCAGCCACCCGAGGCCCGACAGGGTGAACGACTCGAACATCGAGTCGATGAGCAGCGTCACGAGCATGAGCGGCGTCCAGGCGTAGACGACCGAGCGTCGCTCGCTCGCGTCGAGCCACGAGCGCACCAGCGCTGTGCTGCACAGCGCGAGGAAGATCAGCAGTCCCACCCAGCCCAGTTGCAGCAGCACGTCGAGGTACGCGTTGAGGCCGCTCGCGTGGTCGGCGTTCAGCACGTAGTTGAGCGCGTTGAAGGGCCATTCGGTGTCATCCCACGGCCCGTACCACCCCTGACCTTCGATGGGGGCGAACCGCACGTAGTCGACCATCGTGTTCCAGAGCGTCACGCGGGTGGAGAAGTCGGTGCCCGCGCCGAGGAACGCGACGATCGGATGCCGCGCGACGTATCCGATCACAAGCCCGATGATGACGACGCCACCGAGGAACCACTGCACCGCGCCGCGACGCTCGGCTCGTGTGTGCCGAACCCATGCGAGGGCGGCGACGGCGGCTCCCACGCCGACGGCGAGCACGAGCACGGTGGGGGAGTCGCTGAAGAACCCCAGCGCCCCCGCGAGCACCACCGACACGACCGACACGCCGACCCGCACCGACTGCGTGCGGTACTCGATGAGGAACGTCACAAGCGCCATGACGGCCACGAACCCCAGCAGGTTGCGCGTGCCGAAGATGCCCTGGATCGACCCCTCGGTGGCGATGTTGCCCTGCACGCCGAGGAACCGGAAGGGCACATCGAGGAGGATGCCGGAGAGGATCTCCACGACGAGGGAGGCGCCCAGCAGCACGCGGAGCACATCGCCGAGCGCCCGCACGGTCTGCAGCGTGTCGCGCACGTGGCCGATCACGATCGCGAGGAACGCGATGCCGGCGAGCGCCACCCAGTTCCACCACGTCTCCGAGGAATCCGAACTCCAGAACGTACTGGCGAGCGCCCACGCCACGAAGAGCACCACCGACACCGGCACCAGTCGCAGGAGCGAGATCTCGCGGCGCCGCGCCAGCAGCATCCCGAGCCCGAGCACGCACAGGCCCACGATGATCGTCACGTACGAGACGAGACCGGCGGTGCGCTCGATCGCGAAGGAGGAGAAGACCGCCCCGAGGGCGGCCAGGGTATAGGCGCGCGCGAAGGGCGCCGAGGCCAGCAGGCCGGTCAGCCACGCGGTGCGCGCGGCCGGTGTCACGGCTCCTGCTTCATCAGCTCGCCCCGCTCGATCGCGAGGCGCTGCTCGATCGGCCCCTCGCCGATGTGCGGCGACTGCTTGATCTTGAACGCGAACATGACCACGAACATCCAGCCCCACAGCATGAGCGGATTCGACTCCGAGAAGCCCTGCGCCAGCAGCACCGCCCCGGTGAGGGTCGGCAGCAGCGACAGCGCCGAGTAGGGCCGGTCGGCCCGCAGGTCCCAGCGCGGACGGTCGACGGCGAAGAACCACGACCGCCACACGAAGGCGAAGTAGGCGAGGCCGATGAGCAGCAGCCCGATCACGCCGAGCTGGAAGAGCACATCCACCCACATGCTGTGCGCCTGCATCACCGTCTGGTCGTGATCGATGATCCACCCGTCGATGCTCGCCTCCCACGGCACCCACGGCGTGGAGTAGCCCCACCCCGCCCACGGGCGCTCGCCCGCACGCGTCAGCACCGCATCCCAGATCATCTCGCGGCCGGTCAGGTCGGAGTCGCGCCCCAGCGCGGAGAAGATCAGGTCGCGGCCGAACCACAGCGTGAGCCCGCCGCCCAGGCCGATCACCGCGTAGGCGACGTAGTACTTGGTGCGCTCACCCGGCCGCTTCGCGGTGCGCATCAGCAGCACGGTCGCCAGCACCAATGCTGCGCCGGCGAGGCAGAGGTAGGCGGTCGCCGAGCCGGCACGAAGCAGCAGGTAGCCCGCGAGCACGACCCAGAACAGCTGCCCGTGCCGCTTCGGCGTCTGCGACGCGTAGCGCACGGCGAACACGATGATCGCGAGCGCGGCGACGATCCCGAGCAGGTTCGCGTTGCCGAAGACCCCCTGAATGCGGCCGCCGTCGAACAGGTTGTCGCGCGACCAGTAGACGATCGGATCGACCCCCTCCGGCGCCTCCGCGAACTGCGGCATGACCGGATGCTGCAGCACGACCGACACGAACAGCTCGAACAGGAGTGACACCGACAGCACCCACTGCAGCGCCGACGAGATCGCGCGGACGAGCTCCTGCCAGGTCAGCACGCCCCCGACGAACAGCGCCTGGAAGGTCGTGAGAGCCAGGAGCGACCACGTGATCGCCGTCGCCGCGGGCCACGCCGACCACAGCACCGACGCCGCCGCGAACGCGACGTAGACCAGCGCGTACCAGGGCAGGCGCCGCCACTGCACCGGCGGGCGGATCGTGAACCACAGCGCCACCGACACCAGCGCGGCGAGCACGGTGATCACCGAGGCGATGGGCACGCCGAACGCGTTCGCCCACGAGACGCCGCCGATGGCGAGGGTGAGCACGAAGATGCACCACGCGCGCAGCAGCAGGTGACCGGTCTTCTCGCGGGCGGGGGCGGCCGGCGGCGCCGACACCGGGTGTTTCGTGTGGACGGCCATCAGGTGTTCAGGGTACCGGGATCGCCGGTGAAGACGCGGTGCGCGTCGCCCTAGTCTGGAGGCGTGCTGGTTCCCCTGACGAACACCCCCCGCGACTACGCCTGGGGCTCGACCGATCTCATCGCCCGCCTCGAGGGTCGCGAGCCCACCGGACGACCCGAGGCCGAAGTCTGGCTCGGCGACCACCCCGGCAACCCGGCGATCACCGCCGACGGCCGCACCCTCGACGCGTGGCTCGCCGAAGAAGGCGGCGCCGCGGGAGCCCCGGCGAAGCTGACGTTCCTGATGAAGCTCCTCGCGGCCGGATCGCCGCTGTCGATTCAGGCGCACCCGTCGAAGGAGCAGGCCGAGGCCGGCTTCGCGCGGGAGGAGCGGGCCGGCATCCCGCGCGACGCGGGCCACCGCACCTACCGCGACGACAACCACAAGCCCGAGCTGATCGTCGCCGTCAGCGACGAGTTCCTGGCGCTCGCCGGCCTGCGCGCGCTCGCCGACACCCGCCGGCTGCTCGCGCTGCTCGGCCCGACGGGCGCGGTGCTCTCCGCCCGCCTCGACGACGCCGACGCGGAGGCGTCCCTTTCCGCCGTGATCGCCTGGCTGCTCTCCGGCGAGGCTCAGGATGAGGTCGACGCGCTGATCCGTGCGGCCCTCGACGCACCCCGCGGCGCCGGCTTCGACGCCGAGCTCGATCTCGTCGCCCACCTGGCGCAGGCCTATCCGTCCGACCCGGGTGTGATCGTGGCGATGCTCATGAACCTCGTCTCGCTCGCACCGGGGGAGGGACTCTACGTGCCCGCCGGCGTGCTGCACGCCTACGTCGCGGGGCTCGGGGTCGAACTCATGGCCGCCAGTGACAACGTGCTGCGCGGCGGTCTCACCCCTAAGCACATCGACGTCGGCGAACTCGTCTCGGTGCTGACACCGTCGCCCGGCCCGGCGCCCCGCGTCGACGCGCACGAGGTCGGCGAGGGCCTGTGGCGCTATCCGACCCCCGCGCCCGACTTCACGCTGCGACGGGCGGATGTGGGGGCCGACACCCCGGTGCGGGTGCCCGTCTCCGACACCGCGATCCTGCTCGCGACGGCCGGCGAGGTCACGGTCGAGTCCGCGGGAGACGACCTCGCCCTCACGCCCGGTCGGGCCGTGCTCGTCACCCCCGACGCCGAAGGCGCGGTGCTGCGCGGCACGGGCACGGTGTTCATCGCCTCAACGGGGTTCATCGCGTAGACCCGATCTCGTCGCACCCGACGGCTCGGCCGCGTAGCCGCATTCGAGCGCCCGGCTTCGTGGCCGCATCGTGATCTGCCGCGACACGCCGACGGCGCGTCGCGAAGCTTCAACCCGGGGGTGAGGCTTTACGATCTGCGACTTGACCGTGGGGAACTACACCTGTGTAATTATTCCCAACACGCGGACCGGCGTGGGGGGAAACCACGAGGTGGGAGAGCAAGATGACGGGTTACCGTTCCGGCGTTCCCGAGAATTGGTTCGTCGATCCCGTACAGCTCGGCGTGCCGGGCGTGCGACGTCCAGCCGAGACCGACGACGAGAATGCACTCGCGTGGCAGACAGACGCGCTGTGCGCCCAGACCGACCCGGAGGCGTTCTTCCCGGAGAAGGGCGGCTCGACGCGCGACGCCAAGCGCATCTGCACCTCGTGCGATGTGCGTGACGAATGCCTCGAGTACGCGCTCCAGAACGACGAGCGGTTCGGTATCTGGGGCGGCCTGTCCGAACGCGAACGGCGCAAGCTCAAGCGCCGCGCGAGCTGATCCGCCACTGCCGCCGCGGGATGCGGCGCTCCCGGCGCGTGCGCGCGACCCTCGTCGCGCCGCCCGCATAGGCTTACCTGGCCATGCCCGCCCGTGTCCATGCCCTCCTCGTGGTGCGCCCCGACGGTCGTCCGTCGGCCGCGTTCCACCTGCGGCGCACCCTCGCGGCGCTGAACGAGCAGCGGCGCCCCGTCGACGCGCTGACGATCGTGATCTGCGGTGAAGACGCCGCCGTTCGTGAACTCGCGGCCTCATCCGGCGCGGAATCGGTCATCACCGCCTCCGCCGGCACCTCCTTCGCCGCCGCCACCGCCCTGGGCACCCACCGCCTCGACGGAGACGCGGTCTGGCTGCTCGCGCAGGACACCGCCCCCGAGCCCGATGCGCTCACCCGCCTCGCCGGCGCCCTCGAACTGGCGCCCTCCGTCGCGTTCGTCGCTCCGAAGCTCGTGCGGTGGGAAGACCGCTCCGAGATCGTCTCGCTCGGGGTGTCGATGACGGCCACCGGGCGCTCGGTGGGTCTCGCCGACGACGAGCTCGACCAGGGGCAGCACGACGTGACGCACGACGTGCTCGGCTCCGACGTGCGCGGCGTACTGGTGCGATCCGACGCGTGGCGTGCCCTCGAGGGGGTCGATCCCGCCCTCGGCGGCGCCGACGAGGGGCTCGACCTCGCGGTGCGCGCGCGCCTCGCCGGCTCGCGCATCTCGCTCGTTCCGACCGCGCTCGTGGCCGTCGCCGGCGACGGGGTCGCGGGCCTGCCCGCCCCGCGCAACGGCCGAGCCCGGCGCCGCGGGGCGCGCGCGGTGCGCACCGCCCAGCTGCATCGACGCCTCGCCTACGCTCCCGCGCCGGCGGTGTTCCTGCACTGGCTCTCGCTGCTGCCGCTGGCCCTGTGGCTGTCGGCCGTGTTCCTCGTGCGCAAGCAGCCGGGGTTGGTGTGGCCGCAGTGGGCCGCTGCGGTCGTCGTCGCCCTGCGCGTGCCGGCGATCGCACGGTCACGCGGCCGCATCCGCCGCAGCCGGCGGGCCTCGTGGGCGCAGATCGCGCCGCTGCGGTTCACCGGACATCAGCTGCGCCAGCGCCTGGACGAAGACCGCGGCGTCGTCGACTCGGCGCCGGTGCGCGGTGAGCTGGGCTTCTTCACCAAGGGCGGCGCGTGGCTCGTGCTCGCCGCTCTCGTGGTCTCGGTCGCCTCGTTCGCGAGCCTGCTGGCGTGGCCCGTGCTCGGCGGGGGAGCGCTGCAGCCCCTCCGTGCCACCGTCGCGCAGCTGTGGGCGGATGCGGCCTTCGGCCTGCGCCCGCTCGGCTGGGAGACCATCGGCGCTGCCGACCCGTTCTCGGCCGTCATCGCCGTCATCGGCTCGCTGTCGCCGTTCGAGCCGTCGCACGCGATCGTCGTGCTGTGGATCCTCGCGCTGCCGCTCGCCGCCCTCGGGGGCTGGTTCGCGGCGGTGCGCGTGACCGATCGCGGTTCGCTGCGGGTGATGGTGGGGGCACTGTGGACGCTCGCGCCGATGTTCCTCGTCGCTCTCGTCGACGGGCGGCCCACCGCCGTCCTCGTGCACCTGCTGCTGCCGTGGCTGTTCTACGCCGGCTCCATCGCGCATCGCACCTGGGTCGCCTCCGGGGTGGCTTCGCTGCTGCTGGCCGCGGTGGTCGCGTGCGCTCCGTCGCTCGCCCCCGCCTTCGCCGTGGTGTGGACGGGCGCGATCATCCTGTCGGTCGTGATGCGCGGCGGAAACGGCGTCGCCCGGCTCATCTGGCTCGTCATCCCGACCGTCGTGCTCTTCGCGCCGTTGATCATCGACCAGGTGCGCACCGGCGACGTGTTCGGCCTATTCGCCGATCCCGGGGTGCCGTGGGCGGGCCCGCAGGTGGCGGCCGATCCGACCGGTCGGGGCCTCCTCGCCGCCGGCATCCCGACCCCGGACATGGCGGGCTGGCAGGAGTTCCTCCCCGGCGTCGCCACCTGGTGGGTGCCGCTTTTGTCGGCCCCGGTGGCGGTGCTCGCGCTCTTCGCCCCGCTCACCCAGCGCTGGGCCGCCGGCGTGACCCTGCTGGTGATCTCTGCGCTCGGATTCGGCACCGCCTTCGTCGCGGTCGGCATCGTCGTCGTCTTCGACCAGGCGCTCACGATCGCCGTGTGGCCGGGGAGCGGGCTCAGTCTGGCGTGGATCGGCGCGGTCGGCGCGGCGGCGGTCGCCCTCGACGCCGGGCTCGCGCCACGGCTGTCGTCCGCTCGCGGATCGATCGCGATCGCCGCTGCGCTCGCGATCGTGGTGCTGGCGGTGCCGTCGCTGACCGCCCTCGCCCGTGAGGCGAGCCTGCTCACCAACGGCCCCGAGAGCACCCTGCCGGCATATGTCGCCGCCGAGGGCCGCGACGACCCCGACGTGGGAACCATCCTGCTCACTCCGCAGTCCGACGGCGGACTGTCAGCGGAGGTCGTGTGGGGCGGCAGCGAGACGCTCGGCGGGCAGACGACCCTCCTGTCCACCCGCGCCGTGCCGACGGCGGCCGACCGCGAACTCGCCGACATCGCCGTCGACCTCGTGACCTCCACCGCCGACGACGCCGTCGACCGGCTCGCCGCGCACGGCGTCGGCTTCGTGCTGCTGGCGCCCCCGGCCGACCCCGACGCATCCGGCGCTCGCGAACTGCAGCTGTCGGCGACCACCGCGCTCGACCAGCGCAACGGCCTCGACCCGGTGGGCGACACCAGCAAGGGTGTGCTGTGGCGCGTCTCCGACGAGGTCGCGCCGCGCGCAGCCGCGCCGGCGTGGGTCGCGCAGATCGCCGTCGTCGTCGGTGCCGCGCAGCTGCTCGTCGTCGTCATCGCGCTGCTGCTCGCGCTGCCGACCGCCGCATCCCGCCGTGGCGCGCGACGCACCTCGCGCATCGTCGGCCCGTACTGGCAGGAGGGCACATGAGCGACAAGCGCACCTTCCGCTGGGCGACCACCAGCGCCCGGATGCTCGTGGGCACCCTGGTCGGGATCGGCTTCGTCGTGGCCGTCGTCACCGCGGTGTCGGTGCCGTGGCCGCAGATCGACCGCACGGCGCCGTCGATCCAGGAGCGTCCCGCGGCGGAGGAGAGCATCGCCGCGTGCACGGGCGATCTGCTGGCCACCGGGCGCGACGTCGAGGATGCGGCCGGCATCGTCTCCGCCGCGGACTCCACCTTCACGCTGGGCACGAGCGAAGCCGACGCCGATCCCGAACTCACCGCGCTTCCCGCCCCCACCCTGGGCGAGGAGGAGAGCGCCGTCGCCCTGGTCGCGGAGCCCGACGGCGAGGACCGCGTCGACGTCGCAGCCGCCGGCTCCGCGACCGTCGCCGACGAAGACCTGCGCGGCTACGCCGCTTCGCCCTGCCGGCCGGCGCTGATGGAATCCTGGCTCGTCGCGGGATCCACCGCCACCGGATCCGCCGACCTCGTGCTGCTGTCCAACCCCGGCGATGTCGCGGCGACCGTGCAGCTGACCGCCTACGGCGCACAGGGCGCGATCGAACCCCCCGGCGGCGCCGACGTCGTCGTGGCAGCCGGCAGCCAGCGCATCATCCCCCTCGCCGGGCTCATCCTCGGCGAAGCCAGCCCCGTCGTGCGCGTGACCGCCGTGGGCGCGCCCGTGCACGCATCCGTGCAGTCCAGCATCACGCGGGGCCTCATCGCCGGAGGGGTCGAGCAGACATCCGCCGTCTCCGCTCCGCAGACGAGCCAGGTCATCACCGGTGTCGGCGTCGCCGACGAGCCGGAGGACGACGAGCCGGGCACCGTGCTCCGCCTGCTCGCGCCCGTCACCGACACGACCGCGACGGTGCGGGTCACCGCATCCGACGCCCTGCAGTCGGTCGTGGTCGAGCGCACGATCGAGCTGACGGCGGGCATCCCGACCGAGGCGGAGCTGGGCGGCCTCGAGGTCGGTCAGTACACCGTCGAGGTGACCGGTGAGGTCGAGCTGCTCGCCTCGGTGTGGCAGGCGACGGGATCGGGCGAGGCGGCCGACTTCGCGTGGTACATGCCGGCGCCCGAGCTCGGCACGCCGAGCACGTTCGCGACCCCGGCGGGTCCCGAGCCGCAGCTCACCCTCGCGAACGTCACCGATACGGAGATGACCGTCGCGATCGCCGCGATCGACGGCTCGGACGAGCAGGAGGTCGTCGTCGCCGCGCGCACGTCGACAACGCTCCGGCTGACCGCGCGCATGGTCTACAGCATCGACGACGGCGGCGACGGCATCCACGCCGGCCTGTCTTTCAGTGGTGATGGTGCTCTCGCCGGCTACCCGGTGTGGCCGTCCGAGGCGGCCTCCGACGCGATCACCGTCTACCCGTGAGCCCGCGGGCGGCGGCTCAGAAGTAGCGGAAGCGCTCGGGGCCGAGATCCCACGGATCCATGTCCAGATACTCCGCGGCCGCGCGGAACACGCAGCTCTCGATCATCATGCGCCGGTGCAGGTCGTCGTCGCGGTGCAGGTGGCTCAGCCGCTCGATGGGCAGTCGCCACACGATGATGCGCTTGCGGGTGGTGTCCACCGTCCACCGCGGAATGCCGCGATCACCGGTCTCTCCGGGCATATCGCCGATCTCGAAGCTCACGTCGCGCAGGTCGTCCCACGCCGAGCGCAGGAATTCCGCCGCCGCACCGACGGCGAGGTCGAATCGCTCGATGCGGGTGTCGATGGGAGGAAGCGGCGGGCGCACGATCGGGCTGCGGCCGACGCGCCCGTGGCGGCCGTGGCGGGCGGGCCGGCGGGCCGGTGTCGCCGAGGGCTTCGCACGTCTCCACGCCATGGCCCCATCCTAGGTGCGCGGCGCGGCATCCGGATGCTGTCGGAACAGCTCACTAGGGTGAGACCGATGCGCGAGAGACTCTGCTCCAAAGTGGGATGCGCCCGCGAGGCGGTGTCGACCCTGACCTACGACTACGGCGACCAGATGGCCGCCCTGGGACCCCTGGGTCGCGCGAACGATCCGCACGCGCACGATCTGTGCGCCGCCCACACCGATCGGCTTTCCGTGCCGCGCGGGTGGGTCGTCATCCGCCACGAGACGCTCCAGGGCTGACCGCCGGTCCGCCTCGGCATGTGCCCGCAGGCGACGTGGGATGATGGAAGGCATGTCCTCCGACACCGCCGCGCCGACCCGCACCGTTCCCGATCACGCCGTCCGCGACCTCTCGCTCGCCGGCGCCGGTCGCCACCAGCTGCGGCTGGCGGAGAACGAGATGCCGGGCCTGATGGCCCTTCGCGACGAGTTCGGCGCGTCGCAGCCGCTGAAGGGTGCGCGCATCGCCGGCTCCCTGCACATGACCGTGCAGACCGGGGTGCTCATCGAAACCCTCGTCGCGCTGGGTGCGCAGGTGCGGTGGGCCAGCTGCAACATCTTCTCCACGCAGGATGAAGCCGCCGCCGCCGTCGTCGTCGGCCCCGACGGCACGGTCGACGAGCCGCGCGGGGTTCCGGTGTTCGCCTGGAAGGGCGAGACGCTCGCAGAGTACTGGGACCTCGCCGACCGCATCTTCGACTGGTCGGCGGAGGGCTTCGACGGGCCGAACCTCATCCTCGACGACGGCGGCGACGCGACCCTGCTCGTGCACAAGGGCGTCGAATTCGAGAAGGCGGGTGCGGTGCCCGACGCCGTCGCGGGCGACTCAGAGGAGTACCGCGTCGTGCTCGAGACGCTTCGTCGTAGCCTCGCCCGCGACCCGCAGCGCTTCACGCGTATGGCCGACGGCATCCTCGGCGTGACCGAGGAGACGACCACCGGGGTGCACCGTCTCTACGAGCTGGCCGCATCCGATCGTCTGCTGTTCCCCGCGATCAACGTCAACGACTCCGTCACGAAGTCGAAGTTCGACAACGTCTACGGCATCCGCCACTCGCTGCCCGACGGCATCAACCGGGCGACGGATGTGCTCATGGGCGGCAAGGTCGCGTTCGTCGCCGGTTACGGCGACGTCGGCAAGGGCGCCGCCGAGGCCCTCCGTGGTCAGGGCGCCCGCGTCATCATCGGCGAGGTCGACCCCATCTGCGCGCTCCAGGCCGCCATGGACGGGTACCAGGTCGCGCGCCTGGACACCGTCCTCGGCGACGTCGACATCGTGATCACCGGCACCGGCAACCGCGACGTCGTGACGGCGGAGCACCTCCTCGGCCTCAAGCACCTCGCCGTCGTCGGCAACGTCGGTCACTTCGACAACGAGATCGACATGGCCGGGCTCGAGGCTCTCGAGGGCGTCGAGAAGGTCGAGATCAAGCCGCAGGTGCACGAGTGGCGTCTGCCGAACGGCCGCAGCGTGCTGGTGCTGAGCGAAGGGCGCCTGCTGAACCTCGGCAACGCCACCGGGCATCCCTCGTTCGTGATGAGTGCCTCGTTCACCAACCAGGTTCTCGCGCAGATCGAGCTCTACCTGCGCCCGGAGCAGTACCCCCTCGGCGTCTACGTGCTGCCGAAGGTGCTCGATGAGAAGGTCGCTCGCCTGCACCTCGCCGCACTCGGTGTCGAGCTCACCGAGCTGACCGAGGCGCAGGCCGCCTACCTGGGGGTTCCGGTCGAGGGCCCCTACAAGCTGGGCCACTACCGCTACTGACCTGCCCCGCCCGGGGTGGTGCCGCAGGTCGAGGCCCGCGCGGGTGCGCTTGCCGCGGTGCGCGCCGCGGGGAGCGCGCCGCTGCCGTGCATGCGGCTCCGGCCTCCACGCCGCTGCCGCTGCATGTCCCACTTTCTGTCCGTTTGGCGCGGAATGAGCGCAGATATTGGGACATGGATGTGGTTCGGCCTGGAGCGTGTCCCAGTTTCTGCTGGTTTGGCGCCGAATGAGCGCAGAAAGTGGGACATGGGGGAGGGACGGATGGGGCCCGGGCCGGGGCGGGCGCCCGCTGGGGCCCGGGCCGGGGGTCGCCGTAGCCGTCAGGCGCCGAGGCCGCGGGTGAGGCGGGCCACGCGCTGCGCCTGCAGCTCCAGAGCGCGCAGCTCGCGGTCGCGGCGGACGGCGACGACGGCGCGCACGAACGTCTCCGGGTCGGCATGCGGCACGGGGGAGACGTGCGAGGCGGCCTCCTCGGCGAGTGACAGGGCGACGCGGCTGCGCGCGCCCGGCATCATGTGCTCGGCCTGCCGCACGAACTGCGCCATGCGCCGGGAGAGGCCGGGCGGAAGGTGAGCGACGTCGGCGGTCTCGGCCCACGACAGGAGCGAGGATGGCACGCCCGGTGCCGGCGCAGGCAGCGGCGGCGTGCGCGTGCGCTCCGCATAGGTGCCGGCCAGCAGGTCGCCCAGGCGCTGGGAGCGTGGTGTGAACGCGCCGACGACGGCGGCGAGCGCACCCACGGTGAGCCAGATCTCCAGCACTCCGGTGAGAGCGCGGATGAAGGCCTGGCGAAATCCGGATGCGCCGCCGTCGATGCGCACGACCCGCGCGCCGACGGCGAGCCGGCCGAGGCTGCGACCCCGCGTGGCCGTCTCGACCGTGGTCGGGATCACCACCATCACCAGCACCGCGACGACGATCGTCACGATCGGGAGCACATCGGTGTCGAGCATCCCGAGGCTCCCGAGCCATCCGACGATCGCCACGAACAGCAGAAGCACCGCGATACCGACGAGCACGTCGATCAGGGCGCTGAGCGCCCGCAGGAAGAAGCCGACCGGCTGCACATCGAGCGCGACGGCCTCACCGGTGAGCACCTCGTCCTGGTGGATCTCGACCACGGTCGGCGCCGGCGTGCTCATGGGTACAGTTAACCAGGTGGACCTCGACGCCCTGACTGCCGCCCGGCGCGAGGAATGGGACCGTTTGGATGCGCTCAGCCGCATGCGCCGGCCCACCGGCGACGAGGTCGACGAGCTCGTCACGCGATACCGATCGGCGAGCGCGGATCTCGCCGACATCAAGACCTCGGCCGGTCGCACCCCGCACGGCGACCACGTCTCGACGATGCTCTCCCGGGCGCGTCTGCGCCTGACCGGTGCTCCCGAGAACGTGCTGCGGCAGATCCCGCGCTTCTTCGCCCTGCAGCTGCCGGCGGCGCTCCACCGGCTGCGATGGACGACGCTGGTCATCGCGGTCGCCTTCGTCGCCGTGGGCGCGATCGTGGCGGCATGGGTCGCCGCCGACCCGGCGCTCGTCGCAAGTCTCGGACCTCAGGCGGCGCTGGAGCAGTACGCCGAGAACGACTTCGCCGAGTACTACTCCGAGAACCCCGCGGCGGTCTTCGCCGGCACCGTCTGGACCAACAACGCGTGGATAGCGGCGCAGTGCGTGATGTTCGGCATCACCGGCATCTGGCCGATCATGGTGCTCGTGCAGAACGCGGTGGGCGTGGGCACGGCCGCCGCGATCATGTTCGCTTTCGGCCGTGGTGACGTGTTCGTGCTCTACATCCTCCCGCACGGCCTGCTGGAGCTGACCTGCATCTTCGTCGCGGGCGCCGCCGGGCTGCACATCTTCTGGGCCTGGGTCGCGCCCGGACGGCGTTCCCGTGGGCAGGCGCTCGCCGAGGCGGGGCGCTCGCTGGCGACCGTCGCGCTCGGGCTCGTTCTGGCGCTCGCCGTCGCCGGTCTCATCGAGGGCTTCGTCACCGCGCAGCCCTGGCCGTGGCCGGTCAAGATCGGCATCGGAGCGCTCGCGCTCGGCGCCTTCGTGTTCTACATGGTCGTCGTGGGAGGGCGGGCCCGCCGTGCCGGGGAGACCGGTGACCTCACCGAGTACGAGGCCGGCACGCCCACCCTCTACGCGGGCTAGGAGCCGCCGACCTCGCTGTCGAAGAGCGCGCGATAGGCGAAGCCGGCGAGCACGGCACCCACCACGGGGAACAGAAGGAACACCCACAGCTGCACGAGCGCCTCGCCGCCGCCGTACACCGCCGTCGCCAGGGACCGCGCCGGGTTGACCGAGGTGTTGTCCACGGGGATGCTCACCAAGTGGATGAGGGTGAGCGACAGCCCGATCGCGAGGCCCGCGAATTTCGTGCCGCGGGTGGGGTGCGTGACACCGAGGATCACGAGCAGGAACAGCCCCGTGAGGATGATCTCGATGATGATCGCCGCCGGCATGCCGAACCCACCGGGCGAGAGCGCATCCCATCCGTTGCTGGCGAATCCGCTGTCCTGCGCGGCGGGCAGCCAGCCCGCCGGGCCGAAGAGGCCGATGAGCACCAGCACGGTGGTGGCGACGAGGCCGCCGACGATCTGAGCGCCGATGTAGGCGAGTGTGCCGCGCCACGGGAACCTGCCGGCGGCGGCCAGGCCCAGGGTGACGGCGGGGTTGAAGTGCCCGCCCGAGATCGGACCGAACGCGTAGGCGCCGATGATCACCGCGAGTCCGACGGCGAACGAGGCGGCGATATAGACGATCCCGGGGGCGAAGACGCGCTCGGCATCGGCGAAGTGGTTCGCGAACAGCGCTGTTCCGATGAGTCCGAAGACGAGCAGGAAGGTTCCGAACCCTTCCGCGGCGAGCTTGGCGCCGAGGGTCGGTCCGCCCGGCGGCGGGGTGTGTTCGAGGTCGGTGGGTGGGATGGATTTCTCAGGACGCGGATCGTTGCTCATCGCGCGCCTCCTTTCCGATGCGCTCAGGGTACTGGCAGGCCCCGGCGCCGACCAGAGCGCGCCACCTGCGCGACAGCCGCTCGTTGTTTTGAATTTGTCAAAAGAACGGTAGAGTGGGGGTATGACGAGCCCCGAAGCGCATGATGTCGAAGCGTCACTGCGCGCAGCCGGGTTGCGGGTGACCGATACGCGGCGCGCTGTGTTCTCCGCCCTTCACGGCGCCGCGCACATCGCAGCCGAACCGCTCTTCGATCGTGTGCGGGAGAGTCTCCCCGGCACGAGCAAGCAGTCCGTCTACAACGCTCTCGGCGACTTCGTCGAGGCGGGCATCGCGCGCCGGATCGAGCCGGCGGGCCAGGCCGGCCTCTACGAACTCCGCGTCGGCGACAACCACCACCATCTCGTCTGCACCCAGTGCGGACGTGTCGAAGACGTCGACTGCGTGACCGGCGCCGCGCCGTGCCTGCACCCGTCCGACACGCGGGGCTTCGCGGTGCACACCGCCGAGGTCACGTTCTGGGGCGTGTGCGCCCGGTGCGCCGCCGCCGCATGACTTACGAAGACCTACCCCTCTCCGTCCACCCTCGTCCCCAGGAAGGAACCCCATGACGAACGCTGACGAGAACCCCGCCGGCATCGGCTCCGACACCGAGATCGACCAGTCGGTCACCGACATCGACACCCCCGAGAGCGAGCGCGCCGACGGCGAGACCCGACCGAGCCCGAACGACGCCGCTGCGGGCACCTGCCCCGTCATCCACGGCGACCAGCCGCATCCGACCACGGGCGACGCGAACCGCGTGTGGTGGCCCAACCAGCTCAACCTCAAGGTGCTCGCGAAGAACCCGGCCGTCGCCAACCCGCTGGGCGAGGACTTCGACTACAGGGCCGCCTTCGGAAGCCTCGACCTCGCCGCAGTGAAGGCCGACATCGCCGAGGTGATGACCACGTCGCAGGACTGGTGGCCCGCCGACTTCGGTCACTACGGACCCCTCATGATCCGCATGGCCTGGCACAGCGCCGGCACCTACCGCATCACGGACGGTCGCGGAGGCGGCGGCGCCGGCCAGCAGCGCTTCGCGCCGCTGAACAGCTGGCCCGACAACGTCTCGCTCGACAAGGCACGCCGCCTGCTGTGGCCGGTGAAGAAGAAGTACGGTCAGAACCTGTCGTGGGCCGACCTCATGATCCTCGCCGGAAACGTCGCCCTCGAAGACATGGGCTTCGAGACCTTCGGCTTCGCCGGCGGCCGTGCCGACGTGTGGGAACCCGACGCCGACGTGTACTGGGGCCCGGAGACCACGTGGCTCGGCGACGAGCGCTACAGCGGCGACCGCGAGCTGGAGAAGCCCCTCGCCGCCGTGCAGATGGGCCTCATCTACGTCAACCCCGAGGGCCCGAACGGCAACCCCGACCCGATGGCGTCGGCGCGCGACATCCGGGAGACCTTCGGTCGCATGGCGATGAACGACGAGGAGACCGTCGCGCTCATCGCCGGCGGCCACACCTTCGGCAAGACCCACGGCGCGGCGCCCGACACCAACATCGAGGACAACCCCGAGGCTGCCGGCCTCGAGCAGCAGGGGCTGGGCTGGAAGAACAACTTCCGCACCGGCAAGGGCGATGACACCATCACCTCCGGGCTCGAGGTCACCTGGACCTACCACCCGACCCGCTGGGACAACGAGTTCTTCCACATCCTGTACGCGTACGAGTGGGAGCTCATGACGAGCCCCGGAGGCGGCCACCAGTGGCGTCCGGTGGACGGCGGCGGGGCCGACATGGTGCCGCTGGCCCACTCCGACGGGCGCCGCGAGCCCCGCATGCTCACGAGCGACCTCGCGCTGCGCACCGACCCCGAGTACGACCGGATCTCGCGTCGCTTCAAGGACGACCCGAAGGCCTTCGCCGACGCGTTCGCGAGGGCGTGGTTCAAGCTCACCCACCGCGACATGGGACCGAAGGTGCGCTACCTCGGCTCCGAGGTGCCCGCCGAGGACCTCATCTGGCAGGACCCCGTTCCGGCCGTCGACCACGAGCTGATCGACGCCGACGACGCGCGGGCCCTCAAGGCGCAGATCATGGATGCCGGGCTCACCGTCGCCGAACTCGTCGGCACCACGTGGGCCGCCGCGTCGAGCTTCCGCGGCAGCGACAAGCGCGGCGGCGTCAACGGCGCGCGCATCCGCCTGGCCCCGCAGAAGGACTGGGAGGTCAACAACCCCGCCCAGCTGCAGAAGGTGCTGAGCGTGCTCGAGGGTGTCAAGGCCTCGTTCGAGGACGGCCGCACCGACGGCAAGAAGGTCTCGCTGGCCGACCTCATCGTGCTCGCGGGCAATGCCGCGGTCGAGAAGGCGGCGCGTGACGGCGGTGTCGACGCGGAGGTGCCGTTCCACCCGGGCCGCACCGACGCCAGCGAGGAGCAGACGGACGCGGTGTCGTTCGAGTTCCTCGAGCCGGCCGCCGACGGGTTCCGCAACTACTACGGCCCGAAGGCGACCATGCCCGGTGAGTACCACCTCATCGACAAGGCGAACCTGCTGACCCTGTCGGCACCGGAGATGACGGTGCTCGTCGGAGGGATGCGTGCGCTGGGTGCGAACTGGGACGGCTCGGATCACGGTGTGCTCACCACCCGCAAGGGCGTGTTGTCGAACGACTTCTTCGTGAACCTGCTCGACCTCGGCACGACGTGGAAGCCGCTGGACAAGGGCGGTCACGCGTTCATGGGCACCAAGGACGGCTCCGGCGCACCCGTCGGCGTCGGCACCCGCGCCGACCTGCTGTTCGGCTCGAACTCCGAGCTGCGCGCGCTCGCCGAGGTGTACGCGAGCGACGACGCGAACGAGAAGTTCGTGCGCGACTTCGTCGCAGCCTGGGGCAAGGTCACCGAACTCGACCGGTTCGATCTCGTCTGACACCCGGGTGATTCCAGGGCCCGTCACCGCCTCGCGCGGCGGCGGGCCCTGCTGGTGTGCGGGCTCTGCCGGTGGGTGGGGCCGGCGTCTACAGTCGGCCGGCGGCCTTCAGCGCGAGGTAGCGGTCGGCGATCCGCGGCGGCAGCCCGTCTGGTGTGTCGGCGATCGCGTCGCCCCCGGCACGGGCGATGGCCTCCGCGACACGTGACGCCTCGAAGGCGCCGCGTTCCCGCGCCGCGGCGCGGTAGACATCGACGGCGTCCTCTCGATCCGGTCGGTTCCCGGCGCTGTCGGTGACGGTGCCGACGACCACCCGCGTCCGCGCGGTCAGTGCGGGCAGCGATCCGAGGAACGCCCGCGCGCTGTCGACGTCGTCCTGCGCGGTGAGCAGGACGACCAGCGCCGGGCGATTGGTGAGGGCTCGCACCTGAGCATGCGCGGCGTCCCAGTCCGTGTCGATCAGCTGCGCCTCGACGCCCGCCATCGCCTCGACCATCGTCGCCAGCAGCCCCGGGCCGTCGACGCCGGTCACGCGTGCGCGGGTGACGCGGTCGAACATCACCAGGTGCACGTGGTCGCCCGCCCGGGCCGCAAGCGCCGCGAGCAGGAGCGACGCCTCCATCGCGGCATCCAGCCGGATGCCGTCGCCGACGCGGGCGGCCGCCGTGCGACCGGTGTCGACGACGATGACGACGTGCCGATCGCGCTCCGGCCGCCACGTGCGGAGCATCGTCGTGCCGGCACGCGCGGTCGCCCGCCAGTCGATCGAGCGCACGTCGTCGCCGCGCACGTACTCCCGCAGCGAGTCGAACTCGGTGCCCTGCCCCCGCACCTGGATGCTGGTGTTGCCGTCGAGCTCGCGCAGGCGTGCCAGCCGCGACGGCAGATGACGCCGAGAGGTGAACGGCGGCAGCACGCGGACCTCGCCCCGCGACGGGATCGCGCGCTGGCGTCCGGCGAGTCCGAGCGGCCCGTGCGAGCGCACCACCACCATCTCGCTCGCGAGCGTGCCGCGCCGACGGGGGAGAAGCGGCACCACGAGGTCACGCCGCTCACCGGGTGGGATCTCCAGCGGCAGACGCTCGAAGGGGGCGCCCGCCGTCGGCTGCCACGCATCGCGCAGCCGTCCGCGGATGCGGCGGGAGCCGGTGTTGGCGATCCGCAGCCGCACCGACGTCTGCGCACCGAGCAGGGTCTTCGCCGGTGCGTCGCGGGAGACGCGCAGCACCCGCGGAGAGGTGGCGGTGGCCACATCCACCACTGTGAGAAGCGCGCACAGCATGACCCACAGCGCCGCCGCGACCCACGCGTCGACGCCGCCCAGAGCCGACGCCGCCACCACCGGAACGACGCCGACGGCGACCAGCAGAGACAGGCGCCAGGTGACGAACACGGTCAGACCGGAACGCGGGTCTGCTGGACGACCGAGGCCAGCACCGAGTCGACCGAGACCCCCTCGAGCTCCGCGTCGGGGCGCAGACGGATGCGGTGCCGCCAGGTCGGCACGAGCATCGTCTGCACATGGTCGGGCGTGATGGCGGGATAGCCGCCGAGCCACGCCCATACCTTCGCGGCCGCCAGAAGCGCGGTCGTCGCGCGGGGACTGACGCCCAGCTGCACCGACGGGCTGCGCCGCGTCGCCTGCGCGAGATCGACCACGTAGCCGAGCACGTCGTCGGCGACGGACACCGCGGCAGCCGCCCGCTGGGCGGCGTGGATCTCGTCCACGGTGACCACCGGTGCGAGACCCGCGGCGTCGAGGTCGCGCGGAGAGAAGCCCTCGGCGTGACGGCGCAGCACGGCCACTTCGGCGTCGCGCTGCGGCAGGTCGACGATGAGCTTGAGGAGGAACCGGTCGAGCTGCGCCTCGGGCAGGGTGTAGGTGCCCTCGTGCTCGACGGGGTTCTGCGTCGCGGCGACGAGGAACGGGTCGGGCAGGGCGCGCGAGACGCCGTCGGTGGAGACCTGACGCTCCTCCATGGCTTCCAGCAGGGCCGACTGCGTCTTGGGCGGCGTGCGGTTGATCTCGTCGGCGAGCACGACGTGGGTGAAGACCGGGCCCTCCCGGAACTCGAACTCGCCGGTGCGCGCATCGTAGACGAGCGACCCGGAGACGTCTCCGGGCATGAGGTCGGGGGTGAACTGGATGCGCTTGGTGTCCAGTCCGAGTGCGCGGCTGAAGGCGCGCACGAGCAGCGTCTTGGCGACGCCCGGCACCCCCTCGAGAAGCACGTGCCCACGGCCGAGCAGCGCGATGAGCAGGCCGGTCACGACGCCGTCCTGACCGATCACGGCCTTGCCGACCTCGAGGCGCACGCGGTTCATCGCCGCGCGCAGGTCGTCGTCGCGGGGGGTCTCGTCGGTCACGTCCGGGTCCTTTCGCCAGGGGTGTGCAGCCGTGCGCGCACGGCGGATTCGAGGCCGCGCAGGCGGTCGGAGAGCTCGACGAGCTGCCGGTCCGTGCGCGGAACGTCGAGGAGAAGGATGCCGCGCACGGCGCGACGGTCGGCACCGAGCAGGTCGGCGACGGCATCGGCGACGCGATCGGCGGGGTCCCCGGGACCGAGGCCGACCATGCCGGCGAGGCGGCGGACGGCGCCTCGGCGCAGCTGCGCCGCCGCGTGCGGGGCGTCGTGGGCGGCCGCATACAGGCGCCCGCGGCCCTCGTCGGTCTCGCCGGCCCGCACGGTGACGGGAAGCCGCTCGGCCACGAGGGGCCCGAACCGGCGCCCGCGGGAGATGCCCGCGACCAGGCCGGCGAGCACGAGCAGGGTGATCGCGGGGGTGACCCACGGCGGGGTCAGTTCGCCGAGCGTCGGGTCGGTGACCGGCAGGTCGGTGTCGCCGGCCGAGGCGACGTACCAGACCACGCGCTCGTGCGCGCCGAGCAGCCCGATCGCGAGCGCCGCGTTGCCCTCGTCCGCCAGGGCGTCGTTGGTGAAGACGCCGTCGGCGTCGATGGCCGTGACCGAGCCGCTGCCGAGGAGGCCATACGCCTCTCCATCGGGATAGCACGTCGCCTGCGCGCCACCGGCGCTGAACAATCCGCCGATGGTCGCGTCTCCGGCCCGCGCGGGCGTCGGCAGCGCGCACGCCGGAGCCAGCGTCTCGGTGGCGAAGCCGGTGGGCACGGCGCCGTCGAAGTACGTGCGCAGCACCCGGGATGCGGGGTCGCCGAACACGGTGGCGGTTGCGGTTTCGACGAGGGACTCGACGGCCTCGGCGGAGAGGTTCGGGGTGTCGGGCAGGAACAGGGTCGCATCCTGTTCCTCGAGCAGATCCCGGGCGTTCTGCCACGAGCGCTCCACCACCACCTCGACACCGTTGTTCCTCAGCACCTCGGCCAGCGCGCGGGTTCCGCCGGGGCCTGCTGACTCGGGGTCGAGCGATCCGCGGGCGGCGCGCTCGCCGATGCCGGCGAGCAGCGAGCCGACGATCCCGACGACGATGAATCCGGCGGCGATCGCGACCCACGTGATCGCGGCGCGGCGCCTGCGGGGAGGTGAGGACGAGCTCACCGATGCGCGTCGGTTCGTCGCTGCGGGTGCGCTCACGCGGGCACCCCCGGGAGCACGGCGGGGCGGGATGCGGCGATCTCGTCGTCGAGGCGGGTCACGCTCGCGTACAGCTCCGCCGTACCGGGCCGGCGCAGATACCGCACGTCGTCGAACCCGTCGGCTGCGGTCTCGAGCGCGGCGGCGAAGTCGGGGAACGCCACGGCGGCCGCCCGCGCGAAGGCGTGCACCGTAGCGCCGGGCGGAGCATCCACGACGCCCCGTTCGGTCAGACTCCGCGCCAGGGCGCGGAAGCGCAGCACCACGGCGTCGTCCCACGCGCCGCGCGCCGCCGCCTCCTCGGCGTCGGTGCGCAGCCGGCGAGCCGTGCGGCTCTCGGCCTCGCCGAAGAGCACGGCTGAGGCGGGCGTGCCGCGGGGAGTCGCGCGGGGCACGCCCCAGATCGCGAACGCCACGATGATCAGCACGACGACCACCGCGACGGCGACGATCGCGAAGACCGATTCGAGACCCGCTGGAAGCTGCGGGTTCAGCAGGTCGCCGAGGAAATCGGCGACCGCACGGGCGAACAGATCGAACGGCGTGGGCTGCGCCTCGGCGTAGACGGGATTCGTCAGCTCCTGCTCCGCCCAGCGGCGCGCCTCATCGGGGTCGGGCGTCAGCGGCGGAACTGCCGCCGTGAGGGCCTGCGGGAGGGAGCCGGCGGCGTGGATCACGACGGGCGGGGGCCGGAGGCGGCGCCGTCATCGTCGTCGGCCGCAGGGTCCTGTCCCGGCGCGCCCGGGTTGGGCGCATCGCCGGCGGCGTCGGCGGGAGCCGGCGCGGCCGGGGGGACGTAGGGCGGAGGCGGTGCGACGCCCGGGGCGGGCTGGCCGTACGGCTGCTGGGACGGATGCGCCGCGGGGGCGCCCTGCGGCGGGGGCCCCGCCTGTGCGGGCGTCGCCGGTGCGGCGTACGGCGGCCGTGCGTCGGCCACCGGTGCGTACGCCGGCGGTGCGTAGGCGGGCGGTGCATACGGCTGCGGCGCAATCCATGCCGGGCGGGGTGGGGCCTCGCGTCCGATCCCGATCCGGTACGGGTCGGGCAGATCCTGCTCCCCGGCGTCGCGCTTGTCGACGTAGGCGAGCAGATCGAGGTCGAGGGCCTCGTGCCGCATCCGGCAGTCGATGTAGATGATCGCCGCCGACGTGGACTGCACGACGACCGCGACCGCCTGCACGATCAGTGTCAGGATCTGCGCCGCGATCGAGGTCACGACGATCGTCACGATCGTCGACACGCCGGGGTCGCCCGTGGGGGCGAAGAGGGTGCTCAGCCCGGTGCCGAGGAACGAGAACGGCAGGCTCACCACCTGAGCGATCGCGCCGAAGGTGAAGGAGATGAGCACGATGACCCCGAGTGCCGGCCAGAACCGGCCACGGGTCAGCCGCCACGAGCGCGCGAGCGCGGCACCGATGCCGGCGTTCTCGAGGATGATCGCCGACGGCACCAGCAGCAGCTTCACGCTCAGCCAGAGCGCGAGCGGAATCGCGCCGAGGACGACGAGCACGCCGAGGGCGATCGCGATCGGAAGGGCGGCGAAGCCGATCAGCACGAGCACGCCGACGACCACGGCGATCAGCACCGAGACGGCGAGAGTGAGCAGGAACGAGTAGCCGATCACGCGCCAGATCACCGGCTTGACGCGGCGCCACAGCATCCCCAGCGACAGCTTCTCGGCGAGGGCGCCGTGGGCCACCTCGCTCACCACGACCGCCTGCACGATCACGCCGAGTGCCGCAGCGGCGAGCCCCAGCACGAACCCGACGATCGCCGTGATCGCGGTCGAGCCGATGAAGATGGCCTCGAAGTCGTCGCTCGACGCCGGCACGTTGTCCAGCCGCGAGAAGGTGAGCACGGCGACACCGCCGACGCCCAGGAGCACCAGCAGGTAGGCGACGGTCTGCACGACCAGGCCGAAGCCGAGCAGCACCTTGGGATTGTGGCGCAGGGCCGCGAACGAGCGACCCAGGATGGTGCCGAACGTGAGCGGATGCAGCGGGATGATGCCCGGACGCGATGCGGGCGTCCACTGGGGATACGAGGTCACGGTCCTCCTTGAGAGACGCTGCTCCCATCGTGTCACACGGGTCCGGCGGGCGACCCGTGCTGTTCACGGCACGCCGCTCGGCGAATGCACGGCTCATCTCGACTACTCTGGCGGGAGCGCTCGGGGGAGCGCCGACCCGGCATCGCCCCCACGGTGAGCAAAGGACGAACGCGCGATGAGTTCCCGCATCCTGGTGGTCGACGACGACACGGCCCTGGCCGAGATGATCGGCATCGTGCTGCGCACGGAAGGCTTCGACACGGTCTTCTGCGCAGACGGCGCCCAGGCCGTCGAGACGTGGCGCGCCGAGCGTCCCGATCTCGTGCTCCTCGATCTCATGCTCCCCGGCATGGACGGCATCGAAGTCTGCACGCGCGTGCGCGCCGAATCCGGGGTGCCGATCATCATGCTCACGGCGCGCACCGACACCGCCGATGTGGTCAAGGGCCTCGAGTCCGGTGCCGACGACTACATGGTCAAGCCCTTCAATCCGAAGGAGCTCGTCGCCCGCATCAAGACGCGACTCCGCCCGGCCTCGCAGCCGAGCGCGGAGATCATGCGCATCGGCGATCTGTCGGTGGATGTCGCCGCTCACGAGGTGCGACGCGGCGAGACGCCCATCCCGCTGACCCCGCTGGAGTTCGAGCTGCTGGTCGCACTCGCCTCCAAGCCCCAGCAGGTGTTCTCGCGCGAGATGCTGCTCGAGCAGGTGTGGGGCTACCACTACAAGGCCGACACCCGTCTGGTGAACGTGCACGTGCAGCGCCTGCGCGCGAAGGTCGAGATCGACCCCGACAACCCCAAGATCGTCACGACGGTGCGCGGCGTCGGCTACCGCGCCGGCGCCCTGGAGTAGGCCGCGTGCCCCCGGCGCGCACGGCTCCGGCGACGGGCCGCATCGCCATCGTCGACTGGCGGTCCTGGCCCGACCGCGTCACGGTGCTGTGGCGCCGTTCGCTGCGCTTCCGCACGGTCGTGCTGACCCTCGCGCTGTCGGCGCTCGCGATCGTCATCGCGTGCGTGTGGATGGCCCTGGCCATCCAGTCCGATCTCCTGGAGTCCCGTCAGCAGCAGGTGCTCGAAGACGCCCGGCGCGCGACGTCGGAGGTGCAGCGCACCCTCGACTCGGCTGAGCCGCAGGGGAGTCCCGCGCAGCTGTCGACCCTCATGGGAAGCGTGCAGAGCGACCTCACGCAGCAGTCCGAGAGCGACTCGTTCGCGGTGTTCCGCGTGGGCCCGCCGTCCTCGATCGCCCCGCAGGACTTCACCTCGGGCGTCCTCGTCGACGAGGACATCATCTCCACGGCCCTGCGCGACCGTGTGCAGTCCGACCCCGACCTGCAGTGGTGGCAGTACGCGGGGCTTCCCGGCGCCGAAGGAGAGGTTCCGGGCATCATCGTCGGGCAGCAGTTCGAGATGCCCGACGTCGGCTACTACGAGCTCTACTTCGCCTACGACCTCGCCGCCGCATCCGAGACCCTGCTGTTCGTGCAGGCGACGCTCTGGATCGTCGGCGTGTTCCTGCTCGTGATGATCGGGGGGATCGCCTGGTTCGTGCTGCGCTCGGTCACCACGCCGATCGCCGAGGCGGCCGACACCAGTGCCAAGCTCGCGGCCGGCGAACTGAACGTGCGGCTCGACGTGCATGGCGAAGACGAGCTGGCGACGCTCGGACGGTCCTTCAACGCCATGGCCGACAGCATCGAGTCGCAGATCAAGGAGCTGGCCGATCTGTCGCTCGTGCAGCAGCGCTTCGTCTCCGACGTCTCGCACGAGCTGCGCACGCCGCTGACGACGATCCGCCTCGCCGCCGACATGATCAACGACCAGCGGGACGAGTTCGATCCCGTCACCGCGCGGGCAGCCGAGCTGCTGAATGCGCAGGTGCAGCGCTTCGAGACCCTGCTGACCGACCTGCTGGAGATCAGCCGCTACGACGCCGGATCGGTGCAGCTCGAACTCGAGCCGACGAGCCTGGCGCACCTCGCCGAAGACGTCATCGCCTCGATGCAGCAGCTCGCCGACCAGCACGGATCCGATGTGCGGCTGGTCGCGCCGGGAGGATATTCCCCGGTCGACATGGACCCGCGGCGGGTGCGCCGGATCGTGCGGAACTTCCTCGGAAACGCCATCGAACACGGAGAGGGGCGACCCATCGTGGTCACCGTCGACAGCGATCAGCACGCCGTCGCGCTGGGAGTTCGGGACTTCGGGCTCGGCATGCGCGCCGAAGACGTGGATCGGGTGTTCGACCGCTTCTGGCGGGCCGATCCGTCGCGCACCCGCACCATCGGCGGCACCGGTCTCGGGTTGTCGATCGCTCTCGGAGACGCGCGCCTGCACGGCGGGGAGCTGGCGGTGTGGTCCGAGCCGGGCCGGGGGTCCCACTTCGTGCTCACGCTGCCGCGGCTGCCCGGTGAGACCGTCACCTCGTCGCCGATTCCCGTGGAAGCCGGTGAGGACCAGTCGCCGGCCATGGATGCCCTCGGCCTCACGCAGCCGATAGACCTGCCGATCGCCTCGGGCGCGGACGCGATGGGGGAGCGATCGTGACGCGGATGACCCGATCTCTCGGCGCCGCCGTGGCCGCGCTCCTGCTCTTCGCCCTCGCGGCGTGCTCCGGACTTCCGATGACCGGACCGGTCAATCCCGGCATCGAGCCCGGCGAGGAGCCGCCGACGCCGGACTTCTTCTACCTCCCCGAAGGGCCTCAGCCGGGGGCGTCGCCCGAGGACATCGTGCGGGGGTTCATCGAGGCGGGAACGGGTCCGGCCGACAACTGGGCGACGGCGAGGCTCTTCCTCTCGACCAGTCTCGCCGAGGCGTGGGATCCCACCGCCGGTGTCACGATCGACGATCGCGGCGATCGCACGTACGCCGACCCGACCACCAATCAGGTGTCGCTCACCGTCGAGGCCGACGCGACCGTGAGCGCCGCGGGTGCGTACGAGACCGGCGGCAGCGGAGTGACGATGCTCGATTTCCGCCTCGCGCAGCGCGACGACGGAGAGTGGCGGATCACGGAAGCCCCCGACGGCATCGTGCTCGGCACGGACCAGTTCCCGAACGTGTACGGCGAGTACTCGCTGATGTACTTCGATCCGAGCTGGACGTACCTCGTGCCCGACGTGCGCTGGTTCCCCACCATCAACGCCCCCACCTGGATCTCCGACGCCCTCGTCGGGGGATCGCCCAGCCCGTGGCTCGCCGAGGCCGTCGTCAGCGCGATCCCCGAGAGTGTGACGCTCTCGCGGCCGTCGGTGCCCGTCAGCGGCGGCGTCGCCGACATCGACCTCTCGCCGTCGGCCCTGGGCCTGGAGCAGGACGGCGTCGACCGCATCTACACCCAGCTGCAGGCGAGTCTCGCCTCCGCCGGAGTGACCGATGTGCGCCTCACCGCGGATTCGACGCCCCTGTCCGCCGACACGGTGTCCGTGCGCTCGACACGCGTCGCCACGAGCCCTCTCGTGCTCACGGCCGAAGGATTCGGCTTTCTCTCGGGAGACGAACTCACCCCGATCGAGGGGCTGTCCTCGGCCATGACGCAGGTCGACGCGGCGGCGGTGCAGGTCGCCCCGGACCGGGATGCGGCCGCGGTCCGCACCTCCGGAGGGGCGGTGGTGCGGGTGACCGCAGACGGCGAGGTCCTCCTCGTCGATGAGCGCGCGGGCCTCCTGGACCCGTCCATCGATCCGCGCGGGTACGTCTGGAGCGTGCCGGCGCAGAATCCCGGCGGGCTGCGGGCGACCGGCGAGGACGGCGTGCCGCTGGAGATCTCGGAGGCGTTCCCCGAGGCCGCGGAGCTGGCGGCGTTCGCCGTCTCGCGCGACGGTGCGCGCCTCGCCGCGATCGTGTCCTCGAACGGGAGATCCGGTATCTGGATCGCCGGCATCGTCCGCGACGCCGACGGCGCGCCGCTGCGGCTGACGGACCCGTTCGAGCTCGGTCCCATCACCGGTTCCGGCCTCTCGCTCGCCTGGCTCGATGACACCACGGTCGCCGCGGTCACCCGGTCCGGCACCGATCTCACGCTCGTGGAGCAGGTGGTCGGGGGAGCGGCCGTGTCCGGCGCGGCGCCCTCCGGAACGGTCTCGGTGGCCGGTGCCAACACCGATGCGTCGGTGCGCCTGCGCTCAGACGAGGGCCTTCTGTACGTGCGACGCGGCGCGAACTGGGAGCAGACCGCGTCCGAGATCCTCGTGCTCGCGACGCAGCAGGGCTCGCCCGCCGGGCCGTGACCTCCCCTCCCCGGTGTGCGCACGCCGCAGCGGCGTCCACAGGCCGGCGGGGATGGCGGCAGGCGCCGCGCGGGCGCGGCACGATGACCGGGTGTCCACAGTGCAGATCGAGATGTTCCGCGAAGCACTCGGCGATGTGCTCGCGCTGGTGTTCCCGGTCGCCTGCGCAGGGTGCGGGGCGTGGGACGTCTCCCTCTGCACGGGCTGTCGTGAAGAGTTGACGGGTGACCCGGTGTCGCGTCGGATCGCCGACGTGCCCGTGTGGAGCGCTCTGCTGTTCGAGGGGGTGGCCGCGCGCGTCATCCGCACCCTGAAGGAGGACGGACGCACCGCGCTCGCCCGGCCGCTCGCGACAGCCGCCACCGGTGCGATCGAGCGGGTGCGGGCGCATGCGCCCGCCGACACCCTGTTCGTGCCGGTGCCGTCGTCGCGGTCCGCGTTCCGCCGCCGCGGCTTCCGGCCCGTCGAGCTCCTCATGGCCCGTGCGTCGCTGCCGGTGTCGCGTTCGCTCCGCCTCACCCGGATGACCGCCGATCAGCGCCGGCTCGACGTCGCCGCGCGCGCCGCCAACGTCTCCGGTGCCTTCCACGCGAACCGCGTCGCGGGCCGCGACGTGATCGTCGTCGACGACGTCGTGACCACCGGCGCGACGCTGGATGAGGCGATCACGGCCCTGCGTGTCGCCGGCGCGACCGTCCGCGGCGCGGTGACGGTGGCGGCCACACCCCGCCGCGCGGTGCACAGCGGATCCGAATCGGACGCATCCGGAATTCCTGCGTGACACTTCCCGCGCCGGGGTCTACGGTGGGGGGACCAAGGCGACTGATGGTCCGCCCTTGAACCGGGCGGACCGGAACAAGGAGGTCAGGGATGGAAACCAGCATCGTCGGCGTGGGAGTGAACGTGACGGATCGCTTCCGCTCGATCGTCGAAGAGAAGACCACCCGCATCGAGCACCTCGCCACGCGCGCGCAGCGCGTCGACGTGAAGGTCACCCACCGGGCGTATCACAACGGTCGGATGGAAGACGACACGGTCGAGCTCACGGTCACCGGCAAGGGACCGATCGTGCGGGCCGAGGCGACCGACGGCGACAAGTTCGCGGCTCTGGATCTCGCGGTCGACAAGCTGTGCGAGCAGCTGCGTCGCGCCAAGGACAAGCGGGTCGACCAGCGCAACCACCCCCGCGGTGCGAAGTTCGCCAAGGAGAGCGGCGCACTGCAGGGCATCGACCTGCAGCCGGCGTCGGCGGAGGCCATCCACGCCGTCTCGACCGGTGAGATCCCGACCGTGGGCGGCGCCGCGACCGACGAGGAGGACTACAGCCCCGTCGTCATCCGCACCAAGGAGTTCGAGCCGGAGTGGATGACCGTCGAAGACGCGGTCGACCGCATGGAGCTCGTCGGGCACGACTTCTTCCTGTTCATCGACGCGCGCACGGACCACCCGAGCGTGGTCTACCGCCGCAAGGGCTGGGACTACGGTGTCATCTCGCTGACGACGCAGGCAGCACCCGTGGCGGTCGCGTCCTGACCGAGCGCTGAGGATCAGTCGAACATGCCGTCGAGCAGGCCGCCGATGACGAGGCCGCCGAGGATGCCGCCCATGAGATCGCCACCACCGCGGCCGCCCCGCTGAGGTCCGCCCCAGCCGCCGTTCCACTGATCGGGTCCGCCCGGCGGGCGGGAGGAGTCGATGTCGCGCTGGGCGAGCTGGAGCGATTCGCCGGCGAGGGTCGCTGCGCGGCGGGACAGGACCATTGCCTGCTCGCGATCGTCCTCCGCGATGTCGCTCGCGGTCGCGGCCGATCCGCCGACGAGGCGGTCCAGGTCCTGCCGCACCCGGTCGGCCTCGGCGAGGCGGGTTCGTGCGTCGGCTCCGATCCATCCGCGGTGACCCGCGATCACGTCGCGGGCCACGTGCAGCTGCCGGTCCGCGTCGTCGATGGCGTGCCGCACGTGGGCGAGGTCGGGGATGACGCGCCGTGCCCGTTCCTCGGCGGCCGCGATGGCCGCGTCGAGGCCGGTGTTCGCCTCGCGCAGCCGGGACAGGTCGCCGAACGGGTCGGTCTTGGCGCCCGGTGCGGGGAGGGCCGCCAGCGCGGACTGCAGGGCGGTCATCGCCTCGGCGACCGTCGGCACCTGCGGCGCGGACAGCGCGGCGACCAGGTCGCCGCGAGAGTCCTCCACGATCGCGGCGAGCGTCGACTCGGCTCGCAGCGCCTCGATCTCGAAGGTCTCGACGGCATCGACGAGCGTCGCCGCCCGACGGGCCGCCTCGGTCGCCGTCTCGAGAGCGAGATTGGCCTGTTCGCGCTGTCCGGCGTCGCGCCGGCGTTCGGCGACGTCGGCGCTGTGCTCGGCGAAGCGCAGCAGCTGGTCGGCCTCGGCCGCGTTGTCGGCGACCTGGCCGAGCGCGGCGGCGCTGTAGCGCTCCGCGAGGCGCGAGACCGTCTCTCGGGCGTGGGGGATCCGGGTGCGCAGGCGCTCCGCATCCCGTCGCACGCCGGCGATGATCTCCGGGGCACGCCGTGCGCGCTCGATCGGTTCGGCGAGGGCGTCGGTGCGGTCATCCAGCAGCTCGTCGGCCCACGTGCACAGCTGCACGATGCGCGCATTGCGCGTGCGCAGCTCCTCCGGGGTGTCCGGGATCTCGTCGTGGTTCAGCTGGTGCAGGTGGAAGGCTTCGGCGAGATGCGTGCGCACCGCGTCGAGGGCGTCTCGCAGATCACCCGTGGGCCCTTCGCCCAGCTCCGCCACGGCGAAGGCGAGCTCGTCGGTGGTGACGCGGATGCGCTCGTCCACCTCGACCAGAGCCCGCTGCGCATCCCGCGCGAGGTCGACGTCCTGGGCGTGAAGTTCTTCGCGTTCGCGCTTGCGTCTGCCCCAGAATCCGGCCATGACTCGATCCTACGAGCGCGACGGATGCCCTCGATGCGGGTTCGCTGAGAGCGCTCGTCGTCGTGCCGGCGCCGCGTCGCGGTGGAGCCGAGGTCAGCCGTCGCGACGACGCGGCTTGCGCTCGCCGCGCGCGTCGCGGTCGCGGGGAGGGCGCCGCTCGTCGCCACCACTGCGGCGTCGCGCCGGGCCACCGGTGTCCGGCCGGATCTCGATGAGTCGCCCCGAGATACGGGTGTCGGACAGCCGGTCGAGCGTGTCGCGCGACATGTCGGCGGGCAGCTCGACCAGCGAGAAGTCGGGACGGATCTGGATGCGTCCGAAGTCGTCGCGTCGCAGTCCACCCTCGTTCGCCAGCGCGCCGACGATCTGGCGCGGCTCGACCCGGTGCCGCTTGCCCACCTCGATGCGGTACATCGCATACTGACCCGCGCGCCGCTCGGGGCGGTCGCCACGCTCGCTACGGTCGCTCTCGCGCCGGTCGCTCCGGTCGCGTCGGTCGTCGCGGTCACGGGGCGGACGCGCCGGCTCGACGTCGGGGTCCAGCAGCAGCGGTGTCTCGCCCTGGGCGACGATCGCGAGGGCCGCAGCGACGTCCACCTCGGGCACGTCGTGGTGGCGCACGTAGTGAGCGACGATGTCGCGGAACCGGTCCACGCGCTCGCTCTCCGCGAGCGCCGCGGTGATGCGGTCGTCGAAGCGCGACAGCCGCGTCTCATTGACCTCGTCGACGCTCGGCAGGCTCATCTCGGTGAGCTCCTGACGGGTCGCCTTCTCGATCGCCCGCACGAGCCAGCGCTCCTTGGGCGTGACGAACGAGATCGCGTCGCCGGTGCGTCCCGCGCGCCCGGTCCGGCCGATGCGGTGGACGTAGGACTCGGTGTCGGTCGGGATGTCGTAGTTGACCACGTGCGAGATGCGCTCGACGTCGAGGCCGCGCGCGGCCACATCGGTCGCGACGAGGATGTCGAGCTTGCCGGACTTCAGCTGATTGACGGTCTTCTCGCGCTGCGCCTGCGCGATGTCGCCGTTGATCGCGGCGGCGGAGTAGCCGCGGGCGCGGAGCTTCTCGGCGATCTCCTCCGTGATGCTGCGGGTGCGTCCGAAGACGATCATGCCGTCGAAGTTCTCGACCTCGAGGATGCGGGTGAGCGCATCCATCTTCCGCTGCCAGGCCGTGATCAGGTAGCGCTGGGAGATCGTGGCCGAGGTCGTGGTCTTCGTCTTGACCGTGATCTCTTCCGGATCGTGCAGGTACTGCTTCGACATGCGGCGGATCGCCGCGGGCATGGTCGCCGAGAAGAGGGCGACCTGCTTGGTGTCGGGCGTCTCGGCGAGGATCGTCTCGACGTCCTCGGCGAAGCCCATCTTGAGCATCTCGTCGGCTTCGTCGAGCACGAGGTAGCTCAGCTCCGAGAGGTCGAGCGTGCCCTTCTCGAGGTGGTCGATGATGCGGCCGGGCGTTCCGACGACGATGTGCACGCCACGCCGGAGTGCCGACAGCTGCACGCCGTATCCCTGGCCGCCGTAGACCGGGAGCACGTGAACGCCCTTGAGGTGACCGGCGTACTTCTCGAACGCCTCGCACACCTGCAGCGCGAGCTCGCGGGTCGGTGCGAGCACGAGCGCCTGCGGGTTCTTCTGCGCAGGGTCGAGGCGGTCGACGATCGGCAGGGCGAACGCCGCGGTCTTGCCGGTTCCGGTCTGCGCCATGCCGACCACGTCGCGGCCGGACAGCAGGGTCGGGATGGTCGCGGCCTGGATCGCCGACGGCGTCTCGTACCCGATCTCGCGGAGGGCCTTCAGCACCGGATCGCTCAGGCCGAGGTCGGAGAAGGTCGGCGCGGCGGTCTCGGCGGCGGCGTCGGATGCGGCGGGAGCGTCGGTTTCGGTCACAGTTCAGGGTAGGCGGCCCGGATGGGTGGGCGCCACCACGCCGAGCCCGGCCGCCGCAGAGGAGATCCCGTCTGCAGAGGATGCATCCGCGCGTTCTCGTCCTCCTGGCGCGGATTTTCCTCTGGAAGCGTCGCGGTTCTTGGCGGGGCGACCCCGCTTGGGCCGCTCGGCTGACACCTCGAGGGACATGGCATGCTCCGGATGGCGTGCCAGGCGCTGCTCGGTGTGGTCGAGCCAGCGAACCTCGGCTTCGGCGGCGAAGATCATCGAGTCGACCACGAGCGACCGGGCGAGCTCCTGCGGCCCCGCGGGGTCGCCCGCGGCCTTCTTCGCACGCTCGAGCGACTGCAGCTGCGCGAGCGATGCGTGTCGCTGCGTGTGGATGACCTCGCCGACGTCCACCCCCGGGAGCGTCGCCGCGACGGCCAGCTTGATCGCCAGCTGGTCCCGAGGGCCCTGTCCGCGATCGACGGGGGAGCCGAGCCACGCGGCGACCTCGGTCGAGCCGGCCCGCGTGATCGACCAGTAGACGTGGCCGTGCTCGTCGCTGTCGCCCTTGATCACGAGGCCGTCGCGTTCGAGACGGTCCAGCGTGTTGTAGATCTGGCCGACGTTCAGGGGCCACGTCGATCCGGTGCGGCGCTCGAACTCGGTGCGCAGCTGATATCCGTAGCACGGGCCCTGATCGAGGATCGCGAGCAGGCTCTGACGAACGGACATGTGTCCTCCCACCTCCGGGGCGAACCGGCTCGATGGATACCGAGTATGTACATGCCGAGCATATGCATGTCGAGTATCGGAGTACCCAGCGCACGCGAAGGTCACGGGCCGATAACATGGTCGGGTATGCCCGCCGGGCGCCCGATGGCGTGCGCGGGAGTCGCCCGCCCGAGAGATGGAGACATTCCGTGGCAAACGCCCTCGAGAAACTGCTTCGTGCCGGAGAAGGCCGCATCCTGCGGCGCCTCCAGCAGACGGTGAAGGCCGTCAACGCGCTCGAGGAGGACTACACGCATCTCACCGATGAGCAGCTGCGCGGCGAGACGGCCGAGCTGCGCGAGCGGTTCGAGAAGGGCGAGACGCTCGACCAGCTGCTGCCGGAGGCCTTCGCCGCCGTCCGCGAAGCGGCCAAGCGCACGCTGGGGCAGCGCCCCTACGACGTGCAGATCATGGGCGGCGCGGCGCTTCATCTCGGCAACATCGCCGAGATGAAGACCGGCGAGGGCAAGACCCTGGTGGCGACCTTGCCCGCCTACCTCAACGCCATCGCCGGCCGCGGCGTGCACATCGTCACCGTCAACGACTTCCTCGCGTCGTACCAGTCCGACATCATGGGCCGCGTCTTCCGCGCGCTCGGCATGACCACCGGCACGATCGTGTCGGGTCAGACGCCCGACGTGCGTCGCCAGCAGTACGCCGCCGACATCACCTACGGCACCAACAACGAATTCGGATTCGACTACCTGCGCGACAACATGGCGTGGCGCAAGGAAGACATGGTCCAGCGCGACCACTTCTTCGCCATCGTCGACGAGGTCGACTCGATCCTCATCGACGAGGCCCGCACGCCGCTGATCATCTCGGGGCCGTCGTCCGGGGAGGCGAACCGCTGGTTCGTGGAGTTCGCGAAGATCGCCCGCACCCTCGAGTCGGGTGTCGACTACGAGGTCGACGAGAAGAAGCGCACCGTCGGCGTGCTCGAACCGGGCATCGAGAAGGTCGAGGACTACCTCGGCATCGACAACCTCTACGAGTCGGCGAACACCCCGCTCATCTCGTTCCTCAACAACTCGATCAAGGCGCTGGCGCTCTTCAAGCGCGACAGCGACTACGTCGTGATGAACGACGAGGTGATGATCGTCGACGAGCACACCGGGCGCATCCTCGTCGGGCGTCGCTACAACGAGGGCATCCACCAGGCGATCGAGGCGAAGGAGGGCGTTCCGGTCAAGGCCGAGAACCAGACCCTCGCCACCGTCACGCTGCAGAACTACTTCCGCCTGTACGACAAGCTCGGCGGCATGACCGGTACGGCCGAGACCGAGGCCGCCGAGTTCATGTCGACGTACAAGCTCGGCGTCGTGCCGATCCCCACCAACAAGCCGATGATCCGCAAGGACCAGTCCGACCTCGTGTACAAGAACGAGGAGGCCAAGTTCGTGCAGGTGGCCGAAGACATCGCCGAGCGACACAAGGCCGGTCAGCCCGTGCTCGTCGGAACGGTCAGCGTCGAGAAGAGCGAGTACCTCTCGCGCCTGCTGGCGAAGAAGGGCATCAAGCACGAGGTCCTGAACGCGAAGAATCACGCTCGCGAGGCCGAGATCGTCGCCCGAGCAGGGCGTCCCGGCGCGGTCACCGTCGCGACCAACATGGCCGGCCGTGGTACCGACATCATGCTCGGCGGCAACGCCGAGTTCCTCGCGGTGCAGGAGATGAAGGCGAAGGGGCTCGACCCGCACGAGACCCCCGACGAGTACGAGGCCGCGTGGGACGAGGTCTACGAGGCGACGCGCGAGCGGGTCGCCGAAGAGGGACGGGCCGCGCGCGAGGCCGGCGGTCTCTACGTGCTGGGAACCGAGCGCCACGAGTCGCGCCGCATCGACAACCAGCTGCGCGGACGCTCGGGGCGCCAGGGCGACCCCGGCGAGAGCCGCTTCTACCTGTCGCTGACCGACACGCTCATGCGTCTGTTCCAGTCCGGGGCCGCCGAGGCGATCCTGTCGCGCACGAACTTCCCCGACGACGTCGCCATCGAGTCCGGCATGGTCTCGCGCGCGATCAAGAGCGCGCAGTCCCAGGTCGAGGCACGCAACGCCGAGGTGCGCAAGAACGTGCTGAAGTACGACGACGTGCTCAACCGCCAGCGCGAGGCGATCTACGCCGACCGCCGTCACATCCTGCACGGCGACGACATCGCCGACCGCGTGCAGCACTTCATCGAAGACGCCGTGGGTGCCGTGATCGACGACCACACCGGCGCCGGTCACAACGAGAGCTGGGACTTCGACGCCCTGTGGACCGAGCTGAAGACGCTCTATCCGGTGGGCGTGACGATCGACGAGGTCGTCGCCGAAGGCGCCGGTCGCAAGGGCGGCATCACCTCGGAGGGCCTCAAGCGCGAGGTGCTCTCGGATGCGCGGATCGCCTACGAGTCCCGCGAAGAGGCCCTGGGCTCCGAAGCCATGCGCGAACTGGAGCGGCGGGTGGTGCTGCAGGTGCTCGATCGCCGCTGGCGCGACCACCTCTACGAGATGGATTACCTCAAGGACGGCATCGGACTGCGTGCGATGGCCCAGCGCGACCCGCTGATCGAGTATCAGCGCGAGGGCTACCAGATGTTCCAGTCGATGATGGGGCAGATCAAGGAGGAGTGCGTCGGCTACCTCTTCAACCTCGAGGTCGAGGTGCGCAAGGCCGCCGACGGGCAGCAGGTCACCCAGGTGGAGGCGAAGGGCCTGTCGGCCACGCCGTCGGACGGGCAGCGCCTGCAGTACTCCGCGGCCAACGACGCCGGCGAGGTCGAGGTGCGCAACGAGCGCGGTCAGGTGCAGCAGGCCGAGACCACCCGTGTGCGCCAGGCAGCTCAGGCGGCGCAGCCCCCCGCTGCCGAGGCTCCGCGCGGAGCCTTCGGGCAGAAGACCGACGGCGCGGATGCGCCCGCGGCCGCCCCGCAGAACCGCGCGCAGCGTCGCGCGGCCGGCAAGAAGAACTGATCGCCCGGCGGTGCCACCGGCATCCGATTGGCCTCACGGCCCGGACGGTGGCGCCGCGAGGGCGGCGATAGAGTGATCCGATGAGTCCGCTTCGCCCCCTAGACCAGTCGAGCAAGCTCAAGAACGTCCTGTACGAGATCCGCGGACAGGCGCTCGTCGAGGCCGACCGGCTCGAGTCCGAGGGTCACACGATCCTCAAGCTCAACACGGGCAACCCCGCCGTCTTCGGATTCGACGCGCCGTATCAGATCGTCCGCGACATGATCGAGGCCGTCCCGCACGCGCACGGCTACAGCGACAGTCGCGGGATCATGTCGGCGCGACGAGCCGTGATGTACCGCTACGAGGAGATCCCCGGGTTCCCGGCGTTCGATCCCGACGACGTGTACCTCGGCAACGGCGTCTCGGAGCTCATCACGATGGTGATGCAGGCCCTGCTCGACGAGGGCGACGAGGTGCTGATCCCCGCGCCGGACTACCCGCTGTGGACGGCGATGACGAGCCTCGGCGGGGGGAACCCGGTCCACTACGTGTGCGATGAGCAGAACGGCTGGCAGCCGGACCTCGAGGACATCCGCTCGAAGGTCACCGACCGCACCAAGGCGATCGTGGTCATCAATCCGAACAACCCCACCGGTGCGGTCTACAGCAGGGAGGTGCTGGACGGGATCGCCGAGATCGCCCGGGAGAACTCGCTGCTGCTGCTCGCCGACGAGATCTACGACCGCATCCTGTTCGACGACGCCCAGCACATCCCGATGGCGTCGGTCGCCCCCGACCTCCTGTGCCTCACCTTCAACGGACTGTCCAAGACGTATCGCGTCGCCGGCTACCGGTCGGGCTGGCTGGTCGTGACCGGCCCGAAGACCCACGCCGGCGGATTCCTCGAGGGGATCACCCTGCTGGCCTCGACCCGCCTGTGCCCCAACGTGCCGGCGCAGCACGCGGTGCAGGCCGCCCTGTCGGGTGTGCAGTCGATCGATGCCCTCATCGCCTCCTCCGGGCGCCTCCACGAGCAGCGGGATGCCGCGTGGAAGACGCTCGAATCGATCCCGGGCGTGACGTGTGTGAAACCGTCGGGTGCGCTCTACGCGTTCCCGCGGCTGGACCCTGAGGTGTACGAGATCCACGACGATCTCAAGCTCGTGTACGACTTCCTCGTCGCCGAGCATGTGCTGCTGGTGCAGGGCACCGGGTTCAACTGGCCGACCCCCGACCACCTGCGCATCGTGACGCTCCCCGAGGCTCGTGTGCTCACGGAGGCGATCGAGCGCCTGGGGAACTTCCTGGCCTCTTACAAGCAGTAGCGCTTCAGAGGAGTGCGAGCGACGTCGCGCGCCAGCGCCCGTCCATGCCCTCGAGGCGAATGGCGATGGCGCGTGTGCGCGCCGGACCGCGGACCACGACGACCGCTTCGACCGCGCCGTCGGCGGGCGAGGTGTGGCGCACCGAGAGCACGGTGTGCACCGGCCGCGACGCGGGAACGCCGCGGGCGCTGCGGGCACGCGTGGCGAGGTTGGCGCGGGTGAGGAGCACGCGGAAGACGTCTTCGGTCATCCATCGTGCGAGCTGCTCGATCTCGCGCACGCCCGACATCACCTCGAGCACCCCGACGCTGAGATTGCGCAGCAGCTGCGTGGGCTCGGGAAGGTCGCTCGTCGACGTCGGCTGCGGTGCGAAATACTCCGAGACCGCCGTGGTGCTCCACGGTCCGGATGCGGCGCGGGCTGCGCCTGAAGAGTTCTGAACCATGGCCCCCCTGCTCTCCTGTCGGTCGATCTGCCAGAAGTAGAGCACACAGCGGATGTTCAGGAACCGCCCGGGAGGCCCCTGTGGATAACTTCTCATCGAACCCTCATGTCGCGGCTAGCCTCGTCTCGTGCGCTGGGATCGCTTCTTCGACGACCTCGAAGATCAGCTCGCCTCCGAGTGGGAGGCCGAGCGCGCCGCGCTGGACACCGAGGCCGAGAGGCTGCGTCTGTCGCGGGTGTCGCTGCGCGAGAGACTGCTCTGCTTCGCCGCTGACCGGGCCTCGGTCACGGTCGCTCTCGTCGACGGTGCGCGTCTTCACGCGACTGTCGCCGGCGTCGGCGCCGACTGGTTCTCTGCGCTCGAGGGCGACGGCGGCGGTGCGGCGCTCGTACCGCTCGCAGCCATCACGGAGCTGGCGGCTTCCCACGCCGATCTCCTTCGATCCGCGCGCCCGGCTGCCCAGGGCTCCGCCCTGGCCGAGAAGATGACGTTCGGATTCGCGATGCGCGATCTGGTGCGACGACGCGTCGCCGTCGGCGTGCACCTTCATGCCGGTCGCCTGCTTCACGGAACCGTCGATCGCGCGGGCGCCGACCATCTCGATCTGGCGCTGCACGACGCGGGAAGCGCGCGGCGAGCTGCGGCGATCACCGGGTATCGGATCGTGCCGTACGGCACGATCGCGCGTGTGCAGGTCGACGCGACCACTCCCGTCCCCCTCGGCTGACGGGGCTCCTCAGTCGGGGTTTCGCACCACGCCGGTGCCCCACAGCTCCGGAAAGCTCGCCGCATTGGACTGACGCCACAGCGCCATACGTCGCGCTTCCTCGGCCTGATCGTCGAGGTACGCCGCCACGCTGGATTCCTCGATGCGCCACCGGGCGGGAGAGCCCACGCGCATCCCCGACAGTCGGCCCTGCTCGACGAGTGCCAGCACTTCGCCCACCTCGATCTGGAGCACCTCGGCGACCTGGGCCGGCGCGAGAAGCCGGCCTCCGGCGGTGGGCGAATCGGGCATGACCCCATTATCGACCCCGACCGTGTGTCGTCAGCGGGTGTCGCGAGCGTGTTGTGGATAACCTTCGGGCCCGGCCGGCGCGCTGCGACACGATGGTGCACATGACCAGCTCCGAAACCGTGCGCGCCCGCCGTCGCGCACCCTGGGTGGACGTGCGCTTCCTGCTCGGCATCGTCCTCATCCTCGCCTCTGTCGCGGGCGTGTGGTTCGTGGTGAGCGCTGCGCGTCAGACCGCCCCTGCGATCGCGGCCGCGACGACGCTCGTGCCCGGCGACGTGATCTCGGCGACCGACGTGCGCGTTGTCGAGGTGGCACTCGGAACCCTCGACGAGGCGTATCTGTCGCCGGAGGAGCTCGAGCTCGGGGCGGTGACCACCCGCACGGTGGCCGCCGGCGAACTCGTCCCGCACGACGCCGTCGGTGCCGGTGAAGACGCGGCGAGCACGACGATCGTGCTGCACACGGCGACCGACGTTCCGGCCTCGGTGAGCGCCGGGTCGGTCGTGGAGGTGTGGGCGGCTCCGCTGACGGAGGAGGGCGGCTACGACACCCCGCGCATCCTGGTTCCCGACGCGACCGTCGTGTCCGTCGCGCGTGACGATGCGGTCGTCGGCACTGCCGATGTCGCGCTCGAGGTCGTGATCCCGCGAGCGGATGTCTCCGTCGCGCTCGCGGCGATGGCGGACCAGTCCGCCCTGTCGGTCGTGCCCGCGGTCGGAGGCGGCCGATGAGGGCGATCCTCGCGGTCGATGACGAGGGGAGCACGGCCGCGTCGCACCTGCGCGAGGAAGGAATCGACGTCGTCGCCGTCGTCTCGGCGGACACCCCGGCGCGTGCCGCCGCCGACGGGGCATTCGGCGACGAGGGTGACGCGTTCTTCGGGGCGCTCGCCGAGGTCGACGTGCTCATCCTGCGAGTGCGCCGGCGCACCCTCACCGACGGCCTCGTCGGACTGTGCGACCGCCGCGCCGTGAGGATCGTGGCGCTGGTCGGAGATGACGACGACGAGCGCGTCGCGCAGTCGTTCGGGCTGCTGACCATCCTGCCCGCCACGGCGGAGGCGTTCGCCGTGGCGGACGCGCTGCCGAGCGTCGCGGTCGCCGCGGGGGAGCAGTCCCGTCCCGCGACGGCGGGGCCCCGGACGATCGTGGTGTGGGGCCCGCACGGGTCACCCGGGCGCTCCACGGTCGCGATCGAGCTCGCCGTGGAGCTTGCGCGCGGGGATCGCCATGTGGCCCTGGTCGACGCCGACTCGCATGCGCCGTCGATCGCGCTCTCCCTCGGCCTCGCCGACGAGGGCCCGGGATTCGCGGCCGCGTGCCGGCAGGCGGCTCTGGGCACCCTCGACGCCCGGGAACTCACCCGCATCGCGCTGCCCCTGGAACGCACCGGTGTGGAGGTCCTGCCCGGAATCAACCGCCCCTCGCGATGGCCGGAACTGGCCGAGTCTCGCGTGTCCTCGGCCCTCGAGGCCTGCCGCGAATGGGTCGATCACACCGTCGTCGACGTGTCCGCTTCTCTGGAGCAGGACGAGGAGATCATGAGCGACCTCGATGCGCCGCGCCGCAACGGTGCGACCCTCGCCGCCCTCCGCTCGGCCGATCTCGTCGTCGCGGTGGCGACGGACCCGGTCGGTGTCGCGAGATTCCTGCGCGGCTATGCGGACCTGCGCGCGGTCGTGGGGGCGACTCCGGTGCTCACGGTGGCCAATCGACTCCGCCCGGGCGCGCTCGGCATCGACGCGCGCGGGCAGGTGCGGCGCACGCTCGATCGATTCGGCGGCATCTCCGACGTGCGCTTCCTGCCGGCCGACGCCCGCTCGGCCGACGCCGCGCTGCTGGCCGCGCGTCCTATCGCCCTCGCTGCGCCGCGCTCGCCGCTGATCGCGGGGATTCGTCGAATCGTGGGGGAGGCGGTGCTCCCACCCACGCCGGCAGCGGCCGCGCCGGCTGCGCGTGCGACCCGTCGCGGACGACGCAGGCACAGCGCGGTCGGAGCGACCTCTTAGGCTAGAGGCGTGTCGACCCTCAGCGATCTCGTCTACTCCCAGGGCCTTTCCGACGACGCCGACGTCGAGTGGCTGCATCGTCTGGCCGGCGACGGTCAGCTGCTGGCAGACCTCGCCTTCGCCGACATCGTGATCTGGGTTCCGACGGCTGACGACTCCTTCGTCGCGATCGCCCACGCCCGCCCGAGCGGCGCGGCGACCCTGTTCTACCGCGACATCGTCGGTGACCGTGTGCGGCCGCAGTGGCGCACCCAGGTGCGCGACGCGCATCGCACCCGCGAGATCGTCGATTCGGCATCGCCGGACTGGTTCGAGGAGACGCCGACCCGGGTGCGGGCGGTGCCGATCGTGCGCGCCAAGGACGGCGGCTCGGTGTCCATCGGCGTGCTGACCCGTCACACCAACCTGGGCGAAGCGCGAACCCCGTCCCGCCAGCAGATCACCTTCAACGACTGCGCCGACGAACTGTTCGGCATGATCTCGTCGGGAGACTTCCCCGACCTGTCGGCCCCGACCGCTCCGCGGCGAGGGGCGCCACGTGCCTCGGACGGGCTCATCCGACTCGATGTCGACGGCATCGTCACCTTCGCCAGCCCCAACGCCCTGTCGGCGTTCAACCGGCTCGGTTTCGACGACGAGCTCGAGGGGGAGCCGCTGGTCGAGGTGACAACGCGCATCATTCCGGAGAAGCGACAGTTCGACGAGTCGCTTCCCCTTGTGGTCACCGGCCGTGCGCCGTGGCGGAGCGATGTCGAGGCGCGCGGCGTGACGGTGTCGCTGCGCACGATTCCGCTGCGCGATCGCGGCACGCGCATCGGCGCGATCGTGCTCTGCCGCGACGTCACCGAGATCCGTCACCAGGAGCAGGAGCTCATCACCAAAGACGCGACGATCCGCGAGATCCACCACCGCGTCAAGAACAATCTGCAGACGGTGGCGTCCCTGCTGCGGATCCAGGCGCGGCGCTCCCACACCGACGAGGCGCGCGACGCCCTGACGCATGCGATGCGCCGCGTCTCGGCCATCGCCGTCGTCCACGACACCCTGTCGGAGGGCCTCACGCAAGTGGTCGACTTCGACGACGTCTTCGACCGCGTCCTCAAGCTCGTCGCCGAGGTGGCCGCGTCACCCAGCACTCGTGCACGCACCCGCAAGTCGGGGCGCTTCGGCACGCTTCCCAGCGAGTACGCCACCCCGCTCGCGCTGGCACTGACCGAGCTGGTCACCAACGCCGTCGAGCACGGCCTCGCGGGCCGCGAGGGCGAGGTGGAGATCATCGCCGAGCGCACCGAGGAGCGACTCGCGGTGCGGGTTCGCGACAGCGGATCCGGACTGCCCGAGGGGCAGGTCGGGCGAGGCCTCGGGACGCAGATCGTCCGCACGCTGATTCAGGGAGAGCTCAGCGGAGCGATCGACTGGCACACGCTCGTGGGAAGCGGGACCGAGGTCACGATCGACATCCCGCTGCGCTACATCGGTCGCGCAGCGAGATGAACCGGAGCGTCAGCTGGCGCGGCGCGCGCGAGCGGCGCGTCGCTTCAGAGCCCGGCGCTCGTCTTCGCTGAGCCCACCCCACACGCCCGAGTCCTGGCCGGATTCCAGGGCGTACTGCAGGCAGATCTCGGTGACGGTGCACCGGGCGCACACGGCCTTGGCCTTCTCGATCTGGTCGACCGCGGGGCCGGTGTTGCCGACCGGGAAGAACAGCTCGGGGTCGACGGTCAAACAGGCGGCCTTGTCACGCCAGTCCATGGTGGTGCTCCTTGCGACGGATGGTGGGGGATGTCCCAGAGCCCGGATCGGGTTCCGATACCCTGTGGAGGGATGCGAGCGGATCGCTCGCCCCACGGCGCTGTGGGAGCACACGGCTCCGAAGATCCTCCCATAGCACACGAGTCGAATCAAGGGTTTACCGTGGGGTTTCGCGGAGGTTTCCTCCAAGACGCCTCGAAGGTCGCCACGGGTGCTGCACGGCGAGCAGATGCGCAGCCGTCGGCGACGAATGAGAAGGAGTGGTGAAGACCGATGTCCCGACTCGTGATGGCGCCGTTCGCCGCGGCCGGTCTTGCGCTCGAAGCGCTGGGTGTCGCCGCGCTGGTGGGCTGGCAGATCGTTGCGCTCGCGACCGGCGACACCGCATCCACGGTGTCGGCCGTCGCTCTGGCCGTGTTGACCGCGGTCGGCGCGGTGGGCCTGGGGGCGTTCGCGGTGGCGGTGCACCGCGGCTCGTCGATGGCGCGATCGGGAGGGATCGTCGCGCAGGTGCTGATCCTGGCCGTCGCGCTCGGCGCGGCCACGGGCGAGTACGCCCATCCGCTGACGGCCGCCGCGATCGCGGTGCCGGCAGTGGTGGAACTGGTGCTGCTGATCGTCACCGCCGGTCAGGCGGCGCGGCTGGCCGCAGCTGACGACGACGCCGCTGCGGACGACTCCGTCTGACGGCCGGTCCAGCCGGACTCAGTCGAGCCCGAGCAGCTTGCGGATCCGCGCGACGTGGCCGGTCGCCTTGACGTTGTAGAGGGCGTGTTCGACGATTCCCTCGCCGTCGAGCACGATCGTCGAGCGGATGACTCCCTCGATCTTCTTGCCGTAGTTCACCTTCTCGCCCCAGGCGCCGTAGGCCGAGTGGACGGCATGATCCGGATCGCTCAGCAGGTCGTAGGTGAGACCGTCGCGTTCGCGGAACTCGCGCAGCTTCGCGAGGTCGTCGCGCGAGACGCCGAGCACGCGGTACCCCGCGGCCTGGATCGGACCGATCGAGTCGCGGAAGTCGCACGCCTCCGTCGTGCACCCCGGGGTCATCGCAGCTGGGTAGAAGAACAGGATGGCGCCGGTGCCGCGCAGGTCGGCGAGGGTGACGGTGCTGCCGTCCTGGTCGGTGAGGGAGAAATCGGGTGCGGGCGTGCCGGGCTCGAGGCGCGTGGTCGTCATGCCTCCAGCGTAGGTGTCTCAGGCGCGGTCGGCGAAGGTCGACAGCAGGCGCTGAAGGGAGTCCAGGCGAGCCGCGCCGCGCGCGCCCAGGCGTCCCTCTGCGACGGCCTCGACGATCGCGCAATCCGGCGCGTCGGGAAGATGCGTGCAGCCGCGTGGGCAGTCCCTGGCGATCTCGGCGAGATCGGTGAAACCCTGGAGCAGGTTCGCGGGATCGACGTGGCCGAGACCGAAAGAGCGCACGCCGGGAGTGTCGATGACCCACCCGTTCCCCGCCGCCGCGCGGTATCTCAGACTCACCGTGGACGACGAGGTGTGCCGGCCACGACCGGTCACCTCGTTGACGTGTCCGGTGGCGCGTCCGGCCGTGGGCACGAGGGCGTTCACGAGGGTCGACTTGCCGACGCCCGAGTGCCCGACGAACACCGTGGAGTGGCCCACGAGAGCGGCGCCGACGTCGTCGACGGGGATGAGTCCGCGGGCGCTGGTGAACACCCGCAGGTCCAGCCCTTCGAAATGCTGGAGGAAGCGCGTCGGATCGGCGAGGTCGGTCTTGGTCACGACCATGAGCGGGCGGATGCCCGCGTCGAGGGCCGCGACGAGGTAGCGGTCGACGAGCCGCTCGCGCGGCTCTGGGTCGGCGGCGGCGACCACCACGAGCATCTGATCGGCGTTGGCGACCACGATGCGTTCGACCTGGTCGGTGTCGTCGGCGCTGCGGCGCAGGAGAGACGTGCGCTCCTCGATGCCGACGATGCGGGCGAGGGTTCCGGCCGTGCCCGAGGTGTCGCCCACCACGCGAGCGCGGTCGCCGGTGACGATCGCGGTGCGGCGCAGCTCCCGCGCGCGTGTGGCCAGTGCGGGATGCTCGTCGGGTCCGTCTTCGTCGACGAGCACCGTGTACCGGCCGCGGTCGACGCCGAGCACGCGGCACACCACGGCGTCCTCGTGCGCGGGCCGCCGTTTGGTGCGTGGGCGATTGGCCTTCGGATTCGGTCGCACGCGCACATCGGACTCGTCGAACTCCGGCTCGTCGTCTTCGTCGACGTCGTCGAGCCAGCTCACCGCGCCTCCGCCGTCACGAGGCCAGTGACGCCGACACGTCGTCGCCGTGGATCATCGCTCGCCACAGCTGGGGGAACTGCGGCAGGGTCTTGGCCGTCGTGCCGATGTCGTCGACCTCGACACCCGGCACGGCGAGGCCGATGAGGGCTCCCGTCGTCGCCATGCGGTGATCGTGGTGCGCGCGCCAGACGCCGGCATGCAGCGGGCGTGGCACGATACGGATGCCGTCCGGGAGCTCGTGCGCCTCGCCGCCGAGGGCGCGCAGCTCCCCGATGAGCGCGGCGATGCGATCGGTCTCGTGACCGCGGATGTGCCCGATGCCGTGGAGCACGCTCTCGCCGTCGGCGAAGGCCGCGAGACCGAAGATCGTCGGGGCGAGCTCGCCCGCGGCAGAAAGGTCGAGTTCGACGCCGTGAATGCCGTTGCCGGCCCCGACGGTCAGCGCGCCGCCGCGCCGGCTCACGCGCGCCCCCATGACGGCGAGGATGTCCGCGAGCATCGCGCCCGGCTGCGTGGAGTGGGGCGGCCACCCCTGCACGGTGACCTGGCCGCCGGCGACCATCGCCGCGGCCAAGAACGGTGCGGCGTTGGACAGGTCGGGTTCGACGGCGATGTCCTTGCCGCGGATGGGGCCCGCCGGCACGATCCACTCGCCGACGGACGGACGCTCGACGTGCACGCCGCGATGCGCGAGTGCTTCGACGGTCATGTCGATGTGCGGCATGCTCGGCAGCCGATCGCCGGCGTGCACCAGGTGCAGGCCGACGTCGAAGCGGGGTGCGGCCAGCAGGAGGCCGGAGACGAACTGGCTCGACGCGCTGGCGTCGATCGTGATCTCGCCACCGCGCACGTGCCCGTGACCGCGCACCGAGAACGGCAGCGACCAGCGACCACCGTCGTCGATATCGACCCCCACGTCGCGGAGCGCCTTGATCATCGCTCCCATGGGTCGATGCAGCGCGCTCTGGTGCGCGGTGACGGTGATCTCGCCTCCGGTGAAGCCCGCCAACGGCGTGACGAACCGCATCACGGTCCCCGCCTGACCGCAATCCACGACGCCGCCCTCCGACAGCGGCCAGCGCGGCGTGATCACCAGATCGTCTCCGAACGGACTGTCACCGGCCTCCGTCTCGATCCCGACCCCGAGCGAGCGCAGGGCGTCGACCATGCGGGCGGAATCGTCGGAATGGAGCGGGGCACGCAGACGACTCGGGCCGTCGGCGAGAGCCGCGAGAACGAGCTCGCGGTTCGTCAGTGACTTCGAGCCGGGCACGGACAACGTCGAATCCAGCGGCCCGTCGGCGACGGGCGCCTGCCAGGCTCCGGTCGCGGCCGGAGTGGACGTGGGGGAATACCCGTCGGTGGTCATCGGTTCCTAGATTACTGAACCCTCGAGAGGAGCCGCATGATCACGACGCTGAGTCGTCCCGTGACGACGCATATCGGCGCCTCGGAGACCTCGCACGGGGCCGACGTAGACTTCTCCGTGATGAGCGATCAGGCCGAGACGGCGGAAGAGGCCCGCACCCAATTCGAGGCGCAGGCGCTGCCGTTCATGGACCCCCTGTACGCGGCGGCCATGCGCATGACGCGGAACCCCGCCGACGCCGCGGATCTGGTGCAGGAGACGTTCGTGAAGGCGTTCGCCTCGTGGTCGTCGTTCACGCAGGGGACGAACCTCAAGGCGTGGCTCTACCGCATCCTCACCAACACCTACATCAACACCTACCGCAAGAAGCAGCGCGAGCCGTATCAGGGCACCATCGACGAACTCGAGGACTGGCAGCTCGGCGGCGCCGAGTCCACCACCGCCACGAGCAGCCGGTCGGCGGAGGCCGAGGCGATCGACCACATGCCGGCGTCGGCGGTAAAGGATGCGCTGCAGTCCATCCCGGAGGACTTCCGGATGGCGGTCTACCTGGCAGACGTGGAGGGGTTCGCCTACCAGGAGATCGCCGACATCATGAAGACCCCGATCGGCACGGTCATGAGCCGCCTGCACCGAGGCAGGCGGATGCTGCGTGATCTGCTGGCGGAGTACGCACGGGAGCGCGGCATCCAGACCGCGCCGACGAGGAGTGAGAAATGACCGATTGCGGCTGCGAGAAGGCGCGGCGCGACCTCGAGGAGTACCTGCGCAACGAGGTCTGCAAGACCGAGCACGCCGACATCAAGGAGCACCTGGAGCACTGCCCGGCGTGTCGCGATGAGGCGCTCGTGGCAACGACCCTGACCGACGTGGTGGCGCGGGCGTGCCGGGAGACCGCGCCCGAGGATCTGCGCGATCAGGTTCTCGCCCGCGTGAGGGCCATCCAGGCCGGTCACTGATCGTTCACGGCACCACCACGGTCAGGGCGTGTGACGAAGACCGCGGCATCCATGCGGTGCGGCGGGCTTCGTCACAGCTCCGTGCGCTGTTCAGCGCAGCGTGAGAGCGGTCTTGATGATCTCGGCCTGCTCGAGCGCGTGCACCTTCGGTGAACCGGTTGCGGTGGAGGCGGCGGCTTCGCGGGAGACGCGGCGGACGGTGCGGCCATCGAGGTGCTTGGACAGCTCGAGCGCGATGAACGGCCACGCACCCTGGTTCTCCGGCTCGTCCTGCACCCACACGAGCTCCGCGTCGGGGTAGGAGGCCAGCACCGACCGCAGGGCCTCGACCGGTGACGGATAGTACTGCTCGAGGCGCACCAGCGCGACGGCGGGATTCGGGTTCTTATCGAGCTCGGCGCGCAGATCCCAATGGATCTTTCCCGCATGCAGCAGCACGCGGCGTACGGCGCTCTTGTCGATGCCGCGGTCGTCGTCGAGCACGGGTTCGAACCGCCCGGTGAGGAACGCGTCGACGGGGCTGGTCGCGCCGCGCAGGCGCAGCATGGCCTTCGGCGTGAACACGACGAGCGGGCGACGCGGCCGCGCGTAGGCCTGTCGGCGCAGCAGATGGAAGTAGGAAGCCGGCGTCGACGGGCGCGCGATGGTCATATTGTCCTGCGCGCACATCGCCAGGAAGCGCTCGATGCGGGCAGACGAGTGGTCGGGTCCCTGACCCTCGTATCCGTGGGGGAGAAGCAGAACCACGCTCGACTGCTGGCCCCACTTCTGCTCCGCCGAGGAGATGAACTCGTCCACCACCGATTGTGCGCCGTTGGCGAAGTCACCGAACTGCGCCTCCCACAGCACGAGCGCCTCGGCGCGCTCGACCGAGTATCCGTACTCGAATGCCATCGCGGCGTACTCGCTGAGCAGGGAGTCATAGGCGAAGAACTTGCCCTGGCTGTCGGACAGGTTCGTCAGCGGCAGCCACTCCTGCCCGTTGGCGCGATCGTGCAGCACGCTGTGGCGCTGCGCGAAGGTGCCGCGACGGGCATCCTGACCCGCCAGGCGCACCGGCGTGCCCTCGACCAGCAGCGAGCCGAAGGCGAGCAGTTCGCCGAACGCCCAGTCGATCCCGCCGTTGCGGCTCATGTCGTGGCGCTTGTCGAGCAGCTGCTGCAGCTTGCTGTGCACCGTGAAGCCCTCGGGCTTGTTCACGAAGCGGTCGCCGATCATGTGGACGACCTCGCGCGAGACCGCCGTCGACTCGGGCTCGCCGACCGAGGCATCCGGTGCCGCATCGGTGTTGACGACCTCGTTGGTGCCCGTCTCGGCGGCGTGCGTCTCGGCGAAGGCGACCTCGAGGCGGCCCTGGAAGTCCTGCTTGGCCTGCTCGTACTCCTCCTGGGTGATGTCACCGCGACCGACCAGCGACTCGGTGTACAGGCGCCGCACGGAGCGCTTGGCCTCGATGAGGTTGGTCATCAGCGGCTGCGTCATCGACGGGTCGTCGCCCTCGTTGTGACCGCGACGGCGGTAGCAGACGAGGTCGATGACGACATCCTTGTGGAACTTCTCGCGGTAGGCGAACGCCAGCTGGGACACGCGCACGACCGCTTCGGGGTCGTCGCCGTTCACGTGGAAGATCGGAGCCTGGATGGTCTTGGCGACGTCGGTCGCGTACACCGAGGTGCGGGCGTCCTGCGGCACGGTGGTGAAGCCGACCTGGTTGTTGACCACCACGTGGATGGTGCCGCCGGTGCGGTAGCCGCGAAGCTGCGACATCTGCAGCGTCTCGACGACGACGCCCTGGCCGGAGAAGGCCGCGTCGCCGTGGACCAGAACCGGCAGCCACGAGAACGAGCCGATGGGCTTGAGGTCCTGCTTGGCGCGCACGATGCCCTCGAGCACGCCGTCGACCGTCTCGAGGTGCGACGGGTTCGCGGCCAGGTACACCGGCAGCTCCTCGCCGCCGTCGGCGACGAAGGTCCCCGACGTTCCGAGGTGATACTTCACGTCGCCCGAACCGCTCTTGGAGCCGATCGCGACGGAACCCTCGAACTCGCGGAACACCTGCCCGTAGGTCTTGCCGGCGATGTTGGTCAGCACGTTGAGGCGACCCCGGTGCGCCATGCCGATCGCGGCGCCGTCGAGCCCCGCCTCGGCCGCACCCTGCAGGATCTCGTCGAGGAGCGGGATCAGCGACTCGCCGCCCTCGAGGCTGAAGCGCTTCTGGCCGACGTACTTCGTCTGCAGGAACGTCTCGAACGCCTCGGCCTGGTTCAGCTTCTTCAGCACGCGCAGCTGCTCGTCGTGCGTCGGCTTCTGGTACTTGACCTCGACGTTGTCCTGGAACCAGCGACGCTGATCGGGATCCTGGATGTGCATGTACTCGATGCCGATCGTGCGACAGTACGAGTCGCGCAGCACCCCGAGGATGTCGCGGAGCTTCATCACGCGCTTGCCGCCGAAGCCGCCGGTGACGAACTCGCGGTCGAGGTCCCAGAAGGTCAGACCGTGCTGCTCGATCTCGAGGTCGGGGTGGGTGCGTTGGATGTACTGAAGGGGGTCGATGTCGGCCATGAGGTGCCCGCGCACCCGGAACGAGTTGATCAGTTCCTGGACGCGGGACTGCTTGTCGACGCGCTCCGCCAGGTCGACATTGATGTCGTTGGCCCAATGGATCGCGGCGTAGGGGATGCGCAGTGCGGCGAAGATGTCGTCGTAGAAGCTGCGCTCGCCGATCAGCAGCTCGTGCACGCGCTTGAGGAACTCGCCCGAGCCGGCGCCCTGGATGACGCGGTGGTCATAAGTGCTCGTGAGCGTGATCGTCTTGCCGATCGCCATCTCGTTGAGCGTCTTGGAGCTGGCGCCCTGGAACTCCGCGGGGTAGTCCAGCGCGCCGGCGCCAACGATGCAGCCCTGACCCTTCATCAGTCGCGGCACCGAGTGCACGGTGCCGATGCCGCCGGGGTTGGTCAGCGAGATCGTCGTGCCCTGGAAGTCGGCCGCGGTGAGCTTGTTCTTGCGCGCCCGGCCGACCAGGTCCTCGTAGGAGGCGAGGTACTCGCCGAAGGAGAGGGATTCCGCGCGCTTGATCGAGGGCACCAGGAGGGCGCGGGTGCCGTCGGGCTTGGGGATGTCGATCGCGATGCCCAGGTTGATGTGGGCCGGCGCCACCACCGAGGGCTTGCCGTCGATCTCGGCGTAGAACACGTTCTGGCTCGGGATCTCCTTGAGCGCCCGGATGATCGCCCAGCCGATGAGGTGCGTGAAGCTGACCTTGCCGCCGCGCGTGCGCGACATGTGGTTGTTGATCACGATGCGGTTGTCGATCATGAGCTTCGCAGGGATGGTGCGCACGCTCGTGGCGGTGGGCACCGTCAGCGACTCGTCCATGTTCGCCGCGAGGGCCTTCGGCATGCCGCGCAGCGCGGTGACCGTGTCCTCCTCGGTCGACTCCTCGGCAGAGGAGGGCACGACCTTCGGCGCCTGGGCGGGGATCGGCTGCGCCGCAGCCGGCTTCGCGGTGGTGCGCGCCACCGGCGGTGCGCCGATGACGGGAACCGGCGCGGTCACCGGGTGTGCGGTCGGTGCGGCTCCATCCGGGGCCGGGACCTCGCCCTTGACGGGGCTGTACTCCTCGAGAATCGGCCACCAGGCCTTGTCGACGGAGTTCTTGTCGACCTTGAACTGCTCGTACAGCTCGTCGACGAGCCATTCATTGGCCCCGAACTCCCCTTCGCTCGAAACCCCGACGCCCGTCACCTGGCTCGACACGCCTTATCGCCCGCTTTCGTGAAGATCGTGTGGAATACGACGAACCGTCAGCGGCTCGCACGCTCGAGGATCAAGCGTAGTCCTTTCTGGCTGGGCGTTCGCCACGCGCGCGAAGGTTGCCAGAACGATTCCGAACCCCCGGGGCGGCTCTCCCCGGAGGCGGCTCGTTACGCTGGGTCCATGGAGTTCTACGGCGCCCAGCCCGAGGTCGATCTCACCTATTCGGATGTCTTCCTCGTCCCCCGTCGATCGGAGGTGGCGAGCCGCCTCGACGTCGACCTCGCGCCCGACGACGGCACCCCCGCCACGCTCCCGCTGGTGGCGGCGAACATGAACTCCGTCACCGGTCCGCGACTCGCGGCCACCCTCTCCCGTCGCGGCGGCCTGGGGGTGCTGCCGCAGGACATGCCCCTGCAGGACCTCGACGCGGCCATCCGATGGGTGAAGGCGCAGCCCGTGACGTGGGACACCCCGCTCGTGCTGCCGCCGGACATGACCGTCGCCGAGGCCGCGCAGATCGTGCCGGCAACGGAGGGGCACGGCATCGTCGTCAGCGACGCCGACGGCGGCGACATCCTCGTCGATGACGTGCAGGGGATCGTGCCGGCGGCTCGGCTCGGCACCGCGCTCCCCGACGCGCGCCTGGGCGATCTCGCCCGAGGCCGCCCCTCGTCGATCGACGCCGACGACGTCGCGGATGCCCGGCACGCATTCGACCTGATGGTCGCCGCCGACGTCGAGACGGTCTGCGTGCTGCACCACGGCCACCTGGTGGGCACGCTGACGCGGCGCAGTGCGCTGCGCTCGACGCTGTACCGACCCGCCGTCGACGGCGACGGGCGGCTCGGCGTCGCCGCGGCGGTCGGGATCAACGGCGACGTCGCCGCCAAGGCGCGGGCCCTCGCGGCGGCCGGTGTCGACGTTCTCGTCGTCGACACCGCGCACGGGCACCAGGAGGGCATGCTGCGGGCGCTGCGCACGGTCGCCGACCTCGACCTCGGACTTCCCATCGCGGCCGGCAACATCGTCACCGCCGCCGGGGTCGACGACCTCGTCGACGCTGGCGCGACGATCCTGAAGGTGGGCGTGGGTCCGGGCGCGATGTGCACGACGCGGATGATGACCGCCGTCGGACGCCCGCAGTTCTCCGCGGTGCTCGAGACGGCGGAGGCGGCGCGCGCCGCCGGCGCGCACGTCTGGGCCGACGGGGGAGTGCGCTACCCCCGCGACGTCGCGCTGGCGCTCGCGGCGGGGGCGGCATCCGTCATGATCGGCTCGTGGTTCGCCGGCACCATCGAGGCGCCCGGGCGCCTGCAGACCGACGCCGACGGTCGCGTGTTCAAGGAGTCGTGGGGCATGGCCTCCACGAAGGCCGTGCAGGATCGGTTCGGCCGGCTGGACCCCTACGAGCGCGCGCGCAAGGAGCTGTTCGCCGAGGGGATCTCGTCGTCGAAGATCTACCTCGATCCGCTGCGGCCCGGCCTGGAGGATCTCCTGGACATGATCACGGCGGGCGTGCGCTCCTCGTTCACCTACGCGGGGGCCGCCACCGTGGCGGACTTCCACGCCCGCGCCCGCGTCGGGCTGCAGTCCGCCGCCGGCTACGACGAGGGCAAGGCGCTGCCGGTCAGCTGGTGACGCCGCCTCCCGGCCGGGACGCATCCGTTCGCTTGTCACGGGATGCGCTATCGCGCGGTCTATGCGACATCGAGCGCCAGGTGAACGGCGCGAGCGCCAGGTGAGCGGCGCGAGAAGCTGGGAGGAGCCCGCGCGCGGGCGCGCGAGACTGCCGTAAGATCTTCTCCACGATGGACGACCCTCCCAGTTGCAGACGCTCGCCCCACCGACCCGACCACCGCATGAGCGGGGGTGACGCGTGATGGACTACGTCATGCTGGGCGTGGGGCTCCTTCTGACCATCGGCACCGGTCTGTTCGTGGCCAGCGAGTTCGCGCTGGTGAACCTCGACCGTGCCGACCTCGAGTCGCGGCAGAAGGCGGGTGAATCCCGGCTGGCGCTGACGATCAGCGCGCTGCGGATCACCTCGACCCACCTCTCCAGCGCGCAGCTGGGCATCACCCTGACGACGCTCCTGACCGGATACACGATGGAGCCGGCGATCTCCAACCTGCTGCGCCCCGTGCTCACCTCGTGGGGCTGGCCGGATGCGCTGGTCACGCCGCTGTCGGCGACGATCGGCATCGCGATCGCGACGGTCTTCTCGATGATCATCGGCGAGCTCGTGCCCAAGAACTTCGCGCTCGCCGTGCCGCGGCAGACCGCCAAGCTCGTCATGCCGTTCCAGGTGGCCTTCACCACCGTCTTCCGGCCCGCCATCCTCGTGCTCAACGGCAGCGCGAACGGCGTGCTGCGGGCCATCGGCATCGAGCCCAAGGAGGAGCTGTCGGGCGCGCGCACCGCCGAGGAGCTCTCGAGCCTCGTGCGCCGGTCGGCCAGCGCCGGCGTGCTCGAGGAGGACACCGCGTCGCTGCTGGATCGAAGCCTCACCTTCTCGCGCCTGAGCGCCGCCGACGTGATGACGCCGCGACCGAGCGTGCACGCCGTCGCCGTCGGCGACGCCGTCGAAGACGTGATCCAGCTGGCGCGCCGCACGGGGCACAGCCGCTTCCCCGTCTACGAGGACTCGATGGACGACATCGTCGGCGTCGTGCACCTCAAGGCGGCCGTCAGCGTGCCGCGGGCCAAGCGCGCCGAGGTGCCGGTGGGGGCGATCAGCAGCGAGCCGCTGCGAGTCCCCGAGGCGGTGCATCTGGATGCGCTGGTCGCCGAACTCCGCACGCGGGGCTATCAGATGGCCGTCGTCGTCGACGAATACGGCGGCACCGCGGGGGTCGTCACGCTCGAGGACATCGTCGAGGAGATCGTCGGCGAGGTGCTCGACGAGCACGACCGGCGTCGCGCGGGCATCGTCCGCGCATCAGGGTCCATCATCTTCCCGGGAGAGCTGCGCCCCGATGAGCTGCTGGATCGCACCGGCATCCGCATCCCCGAGGGCGAGGTCTACGACACCGTCGGCGGGTTCATCATGAGCGTGCTCGAGCGCATCCCCACCGCCGGCGACGCACTCCAGCTCGAGGAGGGCGTCATCGAGGTGCAGCGCATGGAGGGCCGCCGCGTCGATCGCGTGCGGTTCACGCCGGTGGCCGTTCCGGTCGCCTCGGCCGCCGAGGGAGGTGAGCGCCGATGAGCGATTGGGCCGGGCTCGCGTGGCTGGGTGTGCTCCTGGTCGCCAACGCCTTCTTCGTCGGCGCCGAGTTCGCCGTGATCTCCGCTCGCCGCTCGCAGATCGAGCCGCTGGCCGAACGCGGTTCGCGCAGCGCCAAGACCGCGCTGTTCGCCATGGAGCACGCCACGCTCATGCTGGCGACCAGCCAGCTGGGCATCACGATCTGCTCGCTGCTCATCTTGAACGTCTCCGAGCCGGCCATCCACCATCTGCTGGCCGTGCCGCTGGGGCTCACCGGGCTGAGCGAAGCGCTCGTGGACACCATCGCGTTCGTCATCGCGCTGCTGGCCGTGTCGTACCTGCACGTCGTGTTCGGCGAGATGGTGCCGAAGAACCTCGCGTTCTCGGTGCCCGATCGGGCCGTGCTGATGCTCGCGACGCCGCTGGTGTGGGTCTCCAAGGTGTTCCACCCCGTGATCGTCACGCTCAACTGGACCGCCAACCACATCGTCCGGCTGGCCCGCGTGGAGCCGAAGGACGAGGCCGCCTCGACCTTCACCCTGGAGGAGGTCGCCACGATCGTGACGCAGTCGCGCATCGAGGGCGTGCTCGACGACTCGGCGGGGACCGTGGCGGCCGTGGTGGAGTTCACCGACAAGAAGGCCAAGGACATCGCCGTGCCCCTCGGCGACCTGGTGACCCTCCCGGAGCGCACCACGCCCCACAAGATCGAGCGGGCGGTCGCCAAGCACGGCTTCTCGCGGTACGTGATCGTCGACGGGGAGGGCGTGCCGACCGGCTACGTGCACCTCAAGGACGTGCTGCGCGCGGCCGAAGGCCCCGACGGCGGTGCCGACGTGACGCGCCCCATCCCGTCCAAGCGCATCCATCACATGGTGCCGGTGACAGAGGAGACGGACCTGGAGGATGCCCTCGCGCTGATGCGCAATGCGGGCCGCCACCTCGCCCAGGTGCGCGACACCTCGGGGCAGACCACGGCGGTGCTGTTCCTCGAGGACATCATCGAGGAGCTCATCGGCGAGGTGCAGGACGCCACGAGCCGTCGGCGCTGATCCGCCCGTCGGTCGCCGCCGCGCCGCTTCGCCCGGATAGGGTGTGCGGCATGCGCAGATGGACGGCGACCGACGCGGCGGGAAGCCTTCGGGCCCCGACCTCTCACGACGACAAGTACACGCGCGGCGTGGTGGGCATCCGCACGGGATCACCGTCGTTCAAAGGTGCCGCCGTACTGGGTGTCGAGGCCGCCTGGCGCGCCGGTGTCGGGATGGTGCGCTACGTCGGACCGGCCGGCGCGGAGGTGCTGGCCCGTCGCCCCGAGACCGTGCTCTCCGAAGGCCGTGTCAACGCCTGGGTGATCGGCTCGGGCACCGACCCGGCCCACCGCGACGATGCCGAGACCGCCCTGCTGCGGGAGATCCTCGCCGGGACCGTGCCGGTCGTGGTCGATGCCGGAGCGCTCGACCTCGTCGATCATCCCGCGGCTCCCGTTGTCATCACCCCGCACGCGGGCGAGTTCGGTCGTCTGCGCTCCAGGCTCGGCATGCCGCCGGTGGACCCCGACGCCGACCTCGCGGAGCGCGACGACGCCGCCCTCGAGACCGCGGAGGCGCTCGGCGCCGCCGTGCTGCTCAAGGGGGCGCGCACGGTCTCCGCCGCGCCGGGCGGATTCATCGCGGTGGTCGCGGATGCCACGCCGTGGCTTGCGACAGCGGGCACGGGGGATGTGCTCGCCGGGGCGATCGGCGCCCTCGCGGCGGGTGCGGAAGACCTCACCTCGGCGGCCCAGTGGGGACCCGTCGCCGCCACGGGGGCGTGGCTGCACGGGCGTGCCGCCAACGTGGCTGCCGGCCGATACGGCCTCGCGGGAGGCCCGATCACCGCGCTCGACGTGGCCGACGCCCTGCCGGCCGCCGTCGGCGAGGTCATCGCCGCCGCCCCGGCCTGAGGAGCCGCGTCGCTCTAGGATGGAGCGGTGTCGAGGCGGGGGATGCTGTGGGCGGGCTTTGCGGTCGTTCACGTGCTCATCGCAGCGGCGGGCTTCGTGCTGCCGAACCAGCCGATGGGCGATGTCTATCTCGTCTACGAGCCGTGGTCGCTCCAGGCGCTGTCGGGGGAGTCCCTCGTCGGCGTCGACGAGGCGTGGGTGTATCCGCAGCTCGCCCTCCTGCCCATGCTCGCAGCGCACGCCCTGACGTGGATAGCGGGATACGAGGTCGCGTGGGCGGTGCTGGTCACCGCGCTCGACGCGGCCGCCTTCGCGATGCTGGTGGGTGCCGCGCGCTCGCGCGGCCGCACGACCGCAGCGGTGTTCTGGCTCGTCTTCGCCGTCGCGCTCGGCCCGGTGGGCATGTATCGCCTCGACGGCGTCACCGTGCCGATCGCCATCGCGGGGCTGCTGTGGCTGGTCCGACGCCCGGTGATCGCGGCGATCCTGCTGGCCGCCGCGACGTGGATCAAAGTCTGGCCGGCCGCGCTCCTGGCGGCAGCGGTCGTCGCGCTCCGGCGGCGTCTGGTCGTGCTCGGCGCGGCGGCGGCGACCAGCGCGGTCGTGCTGGGGGCGATCGCCGTCCTCGGGGGCGCATCCCACGCCTTCGGGTTCGTCGCCGGACAGACCGGGCGCGGCCTGCAGATCGAGGCGCCGGTGAGCGGATGGTTCCTGTGGCAGGTCGCCACCGGCTCCGCCGACGCGGCGATCGTGTACGACCGCGACATCCTCACCTTCCAGGTGCAGGGCCCGGGAGTCGATGCGGTCTCGGCGGCGATGACGCCGCTCCTCGTGCTCGTCGCCGGTGCCGTCGTGATCCTCGGTGCGGTCAAGATGTGGCGCGGCGCGTCGTTCGCGGCGCTCTTCCCGCCGTTCTCGCTCGCCCTCGTCCTCACGCTGATCGTCGTCAACAAGGTCGGATCCCCGCAGTTCCTCGCGTGGCTGATCCCCCCGCTCGTGCTCTGGCTCGTGGTCGATCGGCGCCGCGGGATGGGGCCCGCCGCGCTCGCCGTCGCCGCGGCCGGTCTCACGCAGGTCGTGTATCCGCTCGTCTACGGCGGCATCCTCGTCGCCGAGCCCATGTCCGTGACGGTGCTGACACTGCGCAATGTGCTCCTCATCGTTCTGCTCGCGTGGGCGGTCATCCGCACCGCCCGCGTCCGCACGTCCGTCGCCGTGACCGTCGCGGCGACCTGACCGTCTGGAGACTCCCATGCTCATCGCCTTCTCCGTCGCGCCGAGCGGCACCGGAAACGTCGACGGCTCGGTGCACGACGCCGTCGCCGCGGCGGTCCGGATCGTCCGCGAGAGCGGACTGCCTCACCGCACCACCTCGATGTTCACCGAGATCGAGGGGGAGTGGGACGAGGTCATGAACGTCGTGAAAGCCGCCACCGAGGCCGTCATGCCCTTCGGATCACGGGTCTCGCTCGTGCTGAAGGCCGACATCCGGCCCGGGTACTCCGGCGAGCTCGACGCGAAGATCGAGCGCCTCGAGTCCGCGATCGACGACGCGGAGTAGGACTCACGCCGGCGGATGTCCGCAGGACCGCCGTGCGCGACGCACGCTCGATGGGCCGGAGATGTCAGTCGAGGAGGCGACGCAGGTGCGCGGAGACGACGGGCGTCTCGATGAGGAAGGCGTCGTGGCCGAAGTCGCTCGTGATCACCGCGGCGCGATCGCCGTCGAGCGCGTTCGCGATGCCCGCGGCGATGCGGTGCTGACCGTCGACGGGGAAGAGGCGGTCGCTGTCGATGCCGAGCACCAGCGTCGTCGCCGTCACGCGCGCGAGCGCCGCGTCGATGCCGCCGCGGTCCCGGCCGACGTCGTGCGAGTTCATCGCCTCGACGAGCGTGATGTAGGTGTTGGCGTCGAAGCGTCGCGTGAACTTGTTGCCGTGGAAGTCGAGGTACGACTCGACCGCGAACCGGCCGCCGTGCCCGAGCGGGCTCACCCCGGACTGCCATGATCGCTGGAACCGCTGGTTGAGCTCCGTGGGGGAGCGGTAGTTCAGAAGCGCCATGCGTCGCGCGAGGGACAGCCCACGCGTCGGTCCGTTGCCGTCGCCGGCGTCGTAGTAGTCGCCGCCCGCGAAGCGCGGGTCCATGCGGATGGCCTCCAGCTGCACGGAGTTCAGGGCGACCTGGTCGGCGGTGTTGGCCGGGGGCGCGGCGATGACGGCGAGGCGCTCCACCCGCTCGGGATGCATCACGGCCCACTCGAGTGCGTGCATCCCTCCCATCGAGCCGCCCACGACGCCGGCCCAGCGCTCGATGCCGAGCGCGTCGGCGAGCCGCGTCATCGCGTGGACCTGGTCGCGGACCGTCAGGTACGGGAAGCGTGCCGCCCACTCCGCCCCGTTGGGCGCGATGCTGGCGGGGCCGGTCGACCCCTGACAGCCGCCGAGCATGTTCGGGGCGATGACGAACCAGCGGTCGGTGTCGATCGCGGCACCGGGCCCCACGATGTCGTCCCACCAGCCGGCGGTCGGGTGCCCCGGCCCTGCGGGCCCTCGAACGTGGCTGTCGCCGGTCACCGAGTGCAGCAGCAGCACCGCATTGTCGCGGGTGGGGGACAGCTCCCCCCAGGCCTCGTAGGCCAGCCGGTATCCGGGCAGCTCGTCGCCGCCCTCGGTGCGGAACGGTCCGAACGCCGCGAATCGGCGGTCTCCGACGGGATCGCCGTCCTGCCACGCTCCGGTGGCGGGCGGTCGACCCAGGAGCAGGCGCGCGTCGGCCTCCGTCACCGGTGCCGAGGGCACCGTGTCCTCGGAGGTCTGCCAGTCCATCGCGGCGGTCCTTTCATCGAGCGGTCGGCCGTGTCTTCTCACGGTATCCGCTCCGCCTCGCGGGATCGCGCGTATGACGACACCGCGACCCGTGAGGCTGCGACGTGGACCTGAGCCCGTATGCCAGGCTCGTTATGTTCCGGAGCTAAACTTGTCCTTCGACCGATCGAGCCGGCGTGCTCGTGATGAGGAGGGTGCCGTTGGCTGGAAACGCGACGACCCGGTTCTCGAACGTCTCCCTGCTGTCGGTGGCGAGCGTGCTGCCGACGCGGGTCACGAGCTCCGACGACATCGAAGCGCGCCTGGGTCCGGCGTTGCAGCGGCTGAAGCTGCGGCCCGGATTGTTACGGCGCGTCGCCGGGGTCCTCGAGCGTCGCAACTGGGCGTCGGGGGAATCGTCCGACGCCGCCACCATCGCCGCGGGCGAGCGCGCACTCCGCGAGGCCGGCGTCGACGTGTCCGAGGTCGGTCTGCTCATCAACACCTCGGTCAGCCGCAAGCATCTCGAGCCCTCCGTCGCCGTCACCCTGCACCACGGCCTCGGGCTGCCGACGTCGGCGGTGAACTTCGACGTCGCCAATGCGTGCCTCGGCTTCGTGAGCGGGATGAACCTCGCCGCGAGCATGATCGAGTCCGGGCAGATCCGCTACGCCATCATCGTCAACGGCGAGGATGCCGACGACATCCAGGTCAACACCATCGAGCGCCTCAAGGGCGAGGGGATCGGGCGCGACGCGTTCATGAGCGAGTTCGCCTCGCTCACGCTCGGCTCCGGGGCGGCGGCGGCCGTGCTCGGACGGGCGGACGAGCATCCCGAGGGCCACCGCATCCTGGGTGGGGTGACCCGTGCGGCGACCCAGTTCCACGAGCTGTGCGTCGGCAGCGTCGACGGCATGTTCACCGACGCGAAGGCCCTGCTGCGCGGGGGCCTCGAGCTCGTGGTGTCGGCGTGGAAGGATGCGGCGTCGGACTGGAACTGGACCGGCATGGACCGCTACATCACCCACCAGGTCTCGTCGGTGCACACCAACGCGATCGTGAAGGCCGCGCGGCTCGACCGCGCCAAGGTGCCCACGACCTTCCCCGAATACGGCAACGTCGGACCCGCGTCCATCCCGATCACCCTCGATCAGGAGAAGCGCAACCTCTCGCGCGGCGACCGGGTGCTCCTGATGGGCGTCGGGTCGGGCCTGAACACGGCGATGATGGAACTCGCCTGGTGATCTCGCCCGCCGAGACCACCCTTCCCCCCGTCCGCGGGCTCGACGACCGCTTCCGGCGCACCCTCGAGGTTCCCGGCGTCCTCGCCGACGCGGGCCGCACGCGCTCGTGGCACCATCTGGACACCGCAGACACGCTGACCGATCTCGGCGCCGCGCCCGTCGGCACCATCCTCGCGGTGCACGGCAACCCGACGTGGTCGTTCCACTGGCGGCGCATCGCCGACGAGTCGGTGCGGCGGGCCGAGCGCGGCGAACCGACGTGGCGCGTGGTCGCCGTCGACCAGCTCGAGATGGGATTCTCCGACCGCACCGACCTCACCCGCACGCTCGAGCAGCGTGTGGCCGACCTCGGCGCCTTCACCGACGCGATCGGCCTCGACGGACCGGTCGTGACCCTGGGGCACGACTGGGGCGGCGTGATCTCGCTCGGGTGGGCGGTCGATCATCCCGACCAGCTCGCCGGGGTGGTCACGCTCAACACCGCCGTCCATCATCCCGACGACCGCCCCATCCCCGCAGCGCTGCGGGTGGCGGGAGCGCGGGGCGTGCTCGCCGCCTCGACCGTGCAGACGACGGCCTTCCTCGACACGACCCTCGCGTTGGCCGAGTCCCGTCTTCCGGTCGACGTGCGAGCGGGGTACCGAGCTCCCTATCTCACCGCCGACCGCCGCCGCGGCGTCGGCGCCTTCGTCGCCGACATCCCGGTGGGCCCGGCACATCCCAGTCACGCCGAGCTCACCCGCATCGCCGCGGGTGTGCGCGACCTGCGGGTTCCCGCGCTGCTGCTCTGGGGACCGCGCGACCCGGTGTTCCAGCAGCGCTATCTCGACGATCTCATCGACCGGATGCCCCACGCCGACGTGCACCGCTTCGAAGGCGCCGGACACCTCGTGGCCGAGGACCGGCCGTACGCGACGGCGGTGCTCGACTGGCTCGACCGGCGTGTCGACGCGTCGCCGCCCGTGCCGACGGCCTCCGAGCCGGCGCCCCGCGCCACCGGGGCTTTCGTGCCGATGTGGCATCGCCTCGACGAGCGCGCCGACGACGACACGGTCGCGGCGATCGACATGACCTGCACGCCGCCGCAGACGGTGAGCTGGCGCCGGCTGCACGACCGGGTCACCGTCCTGGCGACGGGGCTGCACCGCCTGGGGGTGCGCCCGGGCGACCGCGTCTCTTTGCTCGTGCGTCCCGGGCCCACGCTCACCGCCGTCGTCTACGCCTGCCTGCGCATCGGAGCGGTCGTCGTCGTGGCCGACGCGGGCCTGGGCGTCGCCGGCCTCACCCGGGCCGTGCGCGGGGCGAGCCCCGACGTGCTGATCGGCGAGACGGTCGCGCTCGCCGCGGCCCGCACCCTCGGGTGGCCGGGTACGAAGATCTCCGTGGATCGTCTGCCGTCCCTGACCGCGAGGGCGCTCGGCGTCGCCCGGAGCCTCGCGGAGGTGGCCGAGCTCGGCTCCGACGGCGATGCTCTGCCGGAACCCGGCCCCGACGACGTGGCAGCGGTGCTGTTCACGTCGGGATCGACCGGTCCGGCCAAGGGGGTCGTCTACACCCACGGTCAGCTCGCCGCCCTGCGAGACGTGCTCGGTGCGCACTTCGACGTGACCGATCAGGCGGGCCTGGTCACCGGCTTCGCGCCGTTCGCCCTGCTGGGGCCCGCCCTCGGAACCCGTTCGGTGACACCCGATATGGATGTCTCCGCCCCGCGAACCCTCACCGCACGAGCCGTGGCCGCCGCCGTCGAAGCCGCGCACGCGAGCATCGTCTTCCTGTCGCCCGCGGCGATCCTCAATGTCGTCGCCACCGCCGGTGACCTCACCGCCGACGACCGGGCGGCGCTCGCCGGAGTCGAGACCTTCCTGTCCACCGGCGCACCGATCGGCGCCGAGCTGCTCTGGGCGGCCCAGCGGGTCTTCCCGAACGCGCAGCCGCACACCCCATACGGCATGACCGAGTGCCTGCTGGTCACCGACATCACGCTCGCCGGCATCCGAGAAGCCGCCGAGGCCCCGGACGACGGGGTGTGTGTCGGAACGCCGATCGACGGTGTGCGCGTGCGCGTGAGCGCGCTCGACGCCGCCGGTCGCGCGAGTGGTGCGCCCGGGCACACCCCGGGTCTGCTCGGCGAGATCATCGTCGCCGCGCCGCACCTGAAGTCCCGCTACGACCGTCTCGCGCTGACCGACGCCGACGCGGTGCGCGACACCGCCGACGACGACGAGCAGGGCCTGCGGTGGCACCGGACCGGCGATGTCGGGCACCTCGATGAGCGGGGGAGGCTGTGGGTCGAGGGACGGCTCCCGCACGTGCTGACCACAGAGCACGGGCCGCTCGCCCCGGTCGGCGGTGAACAGCAGGTCGAACGGGTCGCCGGTGTGCGCCGCGCGGCGGTCGTGGGGGTCGGTCCCTCGGGTCTGCAGCGCCCGGTCGCCGTCGTGGAGACGACCGACCCGGCGACGCGCGCCGGGCTCGCCGATCCGGAGCTGACGGCACGCGTCCGCGCGGGCGTCGATCTGCCGCTCGCGGCGGTGCTCGTCGTTCCGGAGCTGCCCACCGACATCCGGCACAACTCCAAGATCGATCGCTCTCGGCTGTCGGTGTGGGCGGATGCGGTGTGCGCCGGGCGGAAGCCGGTGGCGCCGTGAGCGTGCTCGTCACGGGAGCATCCGGATACCTCGGCGGCGCCGTCGCGACGGCTCTGGTCGCGCGCGGTGACGAGGTGCGGACGCTGCAGCGGCGCCCCTCGCGTGTTCCCGGAGCCCAGGATCACCTCGGGTCGATCGAGGATCCCGCGCTCGTCTCGCGTGCCCTCGAGGGCGTGGACACGGTGGTGCACCTGGCGGCGAAGGTGTCGCTGGCGGGGCAGACCCGCGACTTCGCCCGCGTGAACGTCGACGGCACGCGCGCGCTGCTCGCCGCGGCGAAGAGTTCCGGCGTGAACCGGTTCGTGCAGGTGTCCTCGCCGTCGGTGGCGCACGCGGGCGCCGCGCTCACCGGAGTCGGCACCGAGCCGGCCTCACCCGACCACGCTCGCGGCGACTATGCCCGCACGAAGGCGCGGGGGGAACTCCTCGCACTGGCAGCCGACGACGACCGTCTGCGTGTGGTCGCCATCCGACCTCACCTCGTGTGGGGGCCGGGCGACCCTCAGCTGGTCGCTCGGATCGTCGCCCGCGCCCGGGCGGGACGGCTGCCGCTCATCGACGGCGGGACGGCGCTGATCGACTCGACCTACATCGACAACGCCGTCACCTCGATCATCGCCGGTGCCGATCGTGCCGATGTCGCTCACGGACGTGCCTTCGTCGTGACCAACGGCGAGCCGCGGCCGGTCGGCGAGCTCATCGCGGGGATGTGCCGTGCGGCGGGGGTCGCCCCGCCGTCGTGGAGCGTGCCGGGGTGGCTCGCCCGCGGAGCGGGGAGCGTGGTGGAGCGCGTCTGGGCGGTGCGACCCGGTGCCGACGAACCGCCCATGACCCGTTTCCTGGCCGAGCAGCTCTCCACCGCGCACTGGTTCGACCTGCGTGAGACGCGCGCCGCGCTGGACTGGTCTCCCGCGGTCTCGCTCGACGAGGGATTCGCGCGCCTCGCGGCCTCATTCGCGTGAGATCGCGCAATCGACCCCCGGGGGTGCCCGGTGCGGTGAGGATGAGGTCATGGCCAGATTCCTCCTCATCGCCGCATCCAGCGCCATCGGCGCCGCGACCGCCGACGTCCTGACCGAGGCCGGTCACGAGGTCGTCACCACGGCGCGCTCGCCCGGCGCGGACATCGCCCTCGACGCGACGGACTTCGACGCCGTCGACCGGGCGGTCGAGCAGGCTGGTCCCCTCGATGGCGTCGCGTGCTTCGCCGGGTCGATGCTGCTGAAGCCCGCGCACCTCACGTCGCGCGAGCAGTACGACGGGGTGGTCGCGGCGTCGCTGACGACGGCCTTCGCGACGGTGCGCGCCGCCGGGCGCCACTTGCGGAACGGCGGGTCGGTCGTGCTGGTCTCATCGGCCGCCGCGATGGCGGGCCTGTCCCACCACGAGGCCATCGCCGCGGCGAAGGCCGGGGTGATGGGACTGACGCTGTCGGCTGCGGCGACCTACGCGTCGTCGGGCCTGCGGGTGAACGCGGTCGCGCCGGGACTGACCCAGACGCCGCTGACGGCATCCCTCACCGCCAACGAGGGGTCGCGCAAGGTCTCCGAGGCGATGCACGCGCTCGGCCGTCTCGGGGAGCCGGCCGATGTCGCCCGCGCCGTCGCGTTCCTCCTCGATCCGGCGAACTCGTGGATCACCGGGCAGGTGCTCGGCGTCGACGGCGGCCTCGGCTCGCTCCGCCCTCGCCCGCGCGCCTGAGCCGCAGCAGAGGAGATTCCGCCCCAGGAGGACAGCCACCGATAGTGCCGTCCTCCTGGACGAGGAACTCCTCTCGAAGGGTGCAAACGACCGTGCGCCCGTCCGGTGAAGACGGGCGCACGGAACGAGAGATCAGGCGCGGGCGGCCTCGGAGACGCGGCGGGCGGCCGCGAGAGCCTGGTCGAGGTCGGCCTTGAGGTCCGCGACGTTCTCGATCCCGACCGAGAGCCGCACCAGACCCGGGGTGACACCCGCGGTGAGCTGCTGCTCCGGGGAGAGCTGGGAGTGCGTGGTCGAGGCCGGGTGGATGACGAGCGAGCGCACGTCGCCGATGTTGGCGAGGTGGCTGAACAGCTCCAGCGAGTTGACGAACTCGCGTCCCGCATCGACGCCGCCCTTGAGCTCGAAGGACAGCACCGCGCCGACGCCCTTCGGGGCGTAGCGGTTCGCGGCGGCGTACCACGGCGAGCTCGGCAGACCCGAGTAGTTCACCGAGGCGACGTCGTCGTGGGCGTCCAGCCACTCCGCGATCTCCTGGGCGTTCTGCACGTGACGCTCGATGCGCAGCGACAGGGTCTCGATCCCCTGGATGAGCTGCCATGCGCTCTGCGGCGAGATCGACGCTCCGAGGTCGCGCAGCAGCTGCACACGCGCCTTGATGATGTAGGCGAGGCCGTCGCCGACCGCCTGCGTGAAGACCGCGCCGTGGTAGGACGGGTCGGGCGTGGTCAGGCCCGGGAACTTCTCGGCGTGGTCGGTCCAGGAGAAGCTGCCGCCGTCGACGATCGTGCCGCCGATGACGGTGCCGTGGCCGCCGAGGAACTTCGTGGCCGAGTGCACGACGATGTCGGCGCCGTGCTCGAGCGGACGGATGAGATAGGGCGTCGCGATCGTGTTGTCGACGATCAGCGGCACCCCGGCCTCGTGGGCGGCGTCGGCGACGCCGCGGATGTCCAGGACGTTGATCTGGGGATTGCCGATCGTCTCGGCGAAGAAGAGCTTCGTGTTCGGGCGCACCGCGCGGCGCCACTCCTCGATGTCGTCCTGGTTCTCGACGAAGGTCACCTCGATGCCGAGCTTGGCGAGGCTGTACTTGAAGAGGTTGTAGGTGCCGCCGTAGATCGAGCTGGAGGCGACGAAGTGATCCCCGGCCTGGGCGATGTTGAGCACGGCGAAGGTCGACGCGGCCTGACCCGAGGCGAGCAGGAGCCCGCCGGTGCCGCCCTCGAGAGCGGCGATGCGCTGCTCGACGACGTCCTGCGTCGGGTTCATGATGCGCGTGTAGATGTTGCCGAACTCGGCCAGCGAGAAGAGGTTCGCCGCGTGATCGGTGTTGTCGAACACGTACGACGTGGTCTGGTAGATCGGGGTCGCGCGCGCCTTCGTCGTGGGGTCGGGCTGCGCTCCGGAGTGGACCTGCTTGGTCTCGAAGCGCCAATTCTCGGGTGCGGACATCACTCGCTCCTGTGGTCGTGAGGGGCTCGCGGCGGGCGTCGCGGGCCGATTGCGAGACTACGGACAGCCGTGCCCCGTGACAACGGTCGGGAAATGTGACGTAACCTTCCGGCTGGCCGCGGGCGCCCTCTCGGCGGCGATACGGTGGGGACATGACCAGGCGTGCAGTGGTGACAGGTGCCAGCTCGGGGATCGGGAAGGCGACAGCCCGGGCGCTGCGCTCGGCGGGCTGGGACGTCGTCGCCGTGGCCCGCCGCGCCGAGCGGCTGGAGGCGCTCGAGGCGGAGATCGGCGCCACGGCGTTCGCGGCCGACCTCACCCGCGAGAGCGACGTCGCGGCGCTCGCCTCGTTCCTGGCCACCTCCGGGCCCGTGCACGCCCTCGTGCACGTGGCGGGTGGCGCGCGCGGCACCGACCGCGTCGAAGACGGCTCACCCGACGACTGGCGATGGATGTTCGAGGCGAACGTCATGTCGGCACAGCGTCTGATCGCGCGGCTGCTTCCCCTCCTGCGGGAGACCGCCGACACCTCCGGTCACGCGGACACCCTGTTCGTCACGTCGACCGCCGCGCAGACCGCGTATGCGGGCGGTGGCGGGTACAACGCCGCGAAGGCAGGAGAGTCGATGCTCGTGCACGCCCTCCGGCTGGAGCTGAACGGAGAGCCGATCCGCGTCGTGGAGGTCGCACCCGGCATGGTCTACACCGAGGAGTTCACGCTGAACCGGCTCGGCGGCGACCAGCTGGCGACCGACCGCGTCTACGAGGGTGTCGAAGCCCCGCTGGTGGCCGATGACGTCGCCGACGTCATCGCCTACGCGCTCGGCACGCCCGGGCACGTGAACCTGGACCTGATCACCATGCGACCGGTGGCGCAGTCCGCGCAGCACCTGCTGGCGCGCGGCCCGCTCCGGGTGCGCCCGCCTGCCGACGCCTGATCAGATGATCTGCGACTCGCCGGCGACCGCGTCGGCGGACTCGGGCACCTCGTCGGCGAAGGCGACCTTGGGCACGAAGAACAGCAGCACCGCGGCCAGGAGGCCGCCACCGGCGCAGATCGCCCACACCGTGATGTAACCGCCGAGCGAGGCCGCGGTGGAGCTCGCAGCCACCCCGACACCCGCGGCGAGCACGACGCCGAAGACGGCCGAGGCGAAGGTGCCGCCGATGGTCTTGGTGGTGTTGGTCAGGGCGGATGCGACGCCGGTCTGACCTCGGGGAGCGGCCGCGGCCGCTGCGGCGGGCATCGCGGCGACGAGGGCGCCCGATCCGATGCCCGCGATCACCATGTTCATCAGCACCTGCCACAGCTCGACGTGGAGCGGGATGAACAGCAGGTACCCGACGCCCACGAGGGCGGATGCGCCGATGAGGACGATCCGGGGGCTCGCACGCCGGGAGGTGGCAGCGAAGAGCACCGCGCCGACGATCAGGGAGACGAGATACACCCCGATGAGGTTCGACCGCGCGGTGGCGTCGAGCCCGAGTCCGTACCCGAGCGCGCTGTCGGTGCCGGCGTACGTCGAGAGCGGGCCCTGGGCGCCGAGCAGACTGATGCCGATGAGGAAGGCCGTGACCTGCACGGGCCACATCTCCGGGCGGCGGAAGACGCGGATGTCGATGGCGGGATCGTTCTGGCGCAGTTCGAAGCGCACGAAGAGCACGAGTGCGGCGACGCCTGCGGCCAGCAGCACCCAGGTCCAGACGAACGACGGGCCGCTGAGGCGGAGGAACGTGAGCGAACCGGTGACGAGCAGCAGTCCGATGGTGAGGATGACGAAGCCGAGCGTGTCGAGTCGGCGTCCGGGAAGCGGCTCGGACTCGGGTACGCCGAACAGGATCACGAAGAAGCATGCGGTGACCGCCACGGCCGGGATCACGAGGGTGACGGTGAGGTTCTCGGCGGTGGCGGCGAAGATGCGTCCGGCGGCCAGGGCGCCGAGGATCGCACCGGCCTGCAGGCCCACGACGAGCAGGCCGGCGGCGCGGCGGGTCGCGGAGACGCCGTGTCGCGCGCGGCGGCCGCGTTCGAAGATCAGGGCCACTTCCAGGGGCAGCCAGACGACATAGAAGCCCTGGAGGGCCCAGGCGATCAGGAAGACCCAGAAGTTGTCGGCGAAGGCGACCCACCACGTCGCGCCCGCGGTGAGCACGGTCGCGATCAGGAGCACCTTCTTGTGCCCGTACATGTCGCCGAGCTTGGCGAGCACGGGCACGACGATCGACGACAGCAGCAGCTGGGCCGCCTCGAACCAGTTGACGTCGGCGTCGGTGATGCCCAGATGCACGACGATGTCGCTGAAGAGGGGCACGTAGTACCCCTGCAGGATGCCGCTGGTGATCTCGACGACGATCAACCAGCCGATGAGGCCGGCCGTGATGCCGAGCGCTGATCGGCGGAGCACGGGAGTCGGGTCGGGCACGGGGCGAGACTACACCTCGCTCCAGGCGCGCGACGGCGGGCCATAGGCTGGAGACTCCAGGAAGGGAGACCCGTTGGAGATCGAGCGCGAGACGTTGTCGTGGAACGGATTCGGAGAGGCGTGCCGGGACCTCAGTCGTCGCATCGTCGCGGACGGCTTCGTGCCGGAGGTCGTCGTCGCCATCGCACGCGGCGGGCTGCTGCCCGCCGGGGCGATCGCCTACGGGCTCGGGGTGAAGAACTGCGGGGCGATCAACGTCGAGTTCTACACCGGCATCGGCACCGTTCTGGATGCACCCGAGGTGCTGCCTCCGGAACTGGACATGGCCTATCTCGCGGAACGCCGCGTGCTGCTGGTCGACGACGTCGCCGACAGTGGCCGCACGCTCGCGCTCGCGGTCGACCTGCTCGCGACGCAGGGTGCCGACGTGCGGTCGGTGACGATCTACACCAAGCCGTCCACCGTCATCCAGCCCGACTATGCGTGGAAGGACACCGCGCTGTGGATCGACTTCCCGTGGTCGGCCCAGGGCTCGGTGATCGAGGAAGACGCGGCCTGACGTGCCACGGACGCTCGACGAACTCGCCGCCGACGGGCTGATCGACGAGGGATGGGCGCAGGCCCTGGCTCCCGTCGCCGCCGACATCGCTCGACTCGGCGACCGGTTACGCGCCGAGACCGCGGCGGGGCGCTCGTACCTGCCGGCCGGGGATCACGTGCTCCGCGCGTTCTCCCGCCCGCTCCAGGACGTGAAGGTGCTGATCGTCGGGCAGGATCCCTACCCGACGCCGGGTCACCCCATCGGACTGTCGTTCGCCGTGGACGCGCACGTGCGCCCGCTGCCGCGAAGCCTCGCCAACATCTACCGCGAGCGGCACGACGACCTCGGCATCCCGCCCAGCGAGCACGGTGACCTCACGGCATGGAGCGACCAGGGCGTGATGCTGCTGAACCGCGTGCTCACGGTCTCTCCGGGTGCGCCGGGTTCGCACCGCGGCTGGGGATGGGAGAAGGTCACCGAGCACGCCATCCGCTCCCTCGTCGATCGACATGCGCCGCTGGTGGCGATTCTCTGGGGGCGCGATGCGGCCACCGTGCGGCCGCTGCTCGGCGACACCCCCGTTGTGGCCTCCGCGCATCCCTCGCCGCTGTCGGCCAGCCGCGGGTTCTTCGGATCGCGCCCGTTCTCCCGCACGAACGAGCTCCTGCGGGAGGCCGGTGCCGATCCGATCGACTGGCGTCTGGCCGAACGCGCGTAGGCTGGCCGCATGCTGGAGGAGGAATACGACAAGAGCCGTCGTTCGCTGCCCCGCCACCTGCGGCGCCGCGCCGACCGCGAGCGTCCCTTCAGCTTCGAGATCCGGCCCGCGCGGGAGGCCGACATCCCCGACATCCGCGAGATCTACAACTACTACGTCACGAACTCCGTGGTCACCTTCGACGAGAAGCGGTGGACGCTCGGGCAGTGGCGGGAGAAGTACGACCACCTGACCAAGCTCGGTCTTCCGTTCCTCGTTGCCGAGTCGCCGTCGGGGCAGGTGCTCGGATACGCGCTCGTCGCGCCCTGGTCGGGCAAGTCCTCCTTCCGCTACACCGTCGAGAACTCCATCTACCTCGGCCAGGCCGCAGCCGGGAAGGGCCTCGGACGCGCGCTGCTGGAAGCCCTGATCGCCGCGTGCGAGGAGCAGGGCATCCGAGAGATCGTCGCCGTCATCAGCGACAAGGGGGCGGAGGCCTCGATCGCGCTGCACGAGAAGCTCGGCTTCGAAGAGGTGGGGCGCATGGGCCGCGTCGGTTTCAAGTTCGGCCGCTGGCTCGGCACGGTCTACCTGCAGAAATCGCTCAAGCCCCGGAAGAAGGCCAAGCGCGGCCTGTTCTCACGCTGACCGCGCTCACGCGCTGCCGCCGGCGTTCCTCACGGCCTCGATGAGGTCGCGCCACGGTCCGAGGACCGCTCGGTCGGGCAGCGCGGCATGCCGCTCGTCGTCGGTATCCCACCGAACGGTGACCTGCCAGGCGAAGCGATCGGCACCCGACGGCTCCTCGGGGGGAACCTCGTGCCACGGACACCGGGCGACGAGATCGGTCAGGCGTCCGTCGTCGGGTGCGGGATGCGCGGCCCACTGCCGCGGAACGCCCGCGATCCCGCCGGTTCGTCGCACCACGACGGCGACGAGATGCGGCGCGGTCGCATCGCTTGCCGTGTCGGGCTCATCCGGTGCTGTCATCGATCACACCGACGCCGGACCAGGCCGAACGCACGGCATCGGTTTCCTCCGAGACCTCACCGTACACCGCGGCGGCGGTGGCGATCGTGGCGCGTGCGAAGGTGACGAAATCGCACGTTCGGGGGAGGACGCGGGAGACGAGGGTGTCGTACCAGATGCGGCCCGCGCGCTCCCACGCCCATCCGCCGAGTGCGGTCGCGACGAGGTGGAACGCCTTGTTGGGGATGCCGGAGTTGATGTGCACGCCGCCGTTGTCGTCGGCCGTGACGACGAAGTCGCGCACGTGCCCGGGCTGGGGATCGCGACCGAGCACATCGTCGTCGTAGGCGGTGCCGGGCTGCGCGAGCGAGCGCAGCGCCATCCCCTGCACCTGCTCGGTGAAGATCTCGGCGCCGATGAGCCAGCTCGCCTCCCGCGCGGTCTGCCAACGGGCGTGCTGCTCGGTGAGCACCCCGAACACGTCGGAGAGGGATTCGTTGAGAGCACCAGATTGACCGACGTAGTCGAGCCCGCCCTCGTCTTCGGTGACGCCGTGCGCGAGTTCGTGGGCGATGACGGACAGGGAACCCGTGAAGCCTCGGAACACCTCGCCGTCTCCGTCACCGAAGACCATGCGCTCGCCGTTCCAGAACGCGTTGTCGTAGGCACGGCCGTAGTGCACGCTCGCCAGGAGCCTGCCGCCCTCGGCATCGATGCCGGCGCGGCCGTAGACGTCGCGGAAGAACGACGCCGTGGCGCCCAGCCCGTCGTAGGCCTCGTCGACCACGGCGTCGGCCGTCGGAGGTTCGCCCTCCCGTCGCACCACGACGCCGGGGAGCTCCTCGCGGTGCTGCGCGTCGGCGATCTCGCGTGGGGCGGCCGGAGTCGACGAGACAGCTGAGCGGATGCGCGGGGCAGCCGCAGGGGCCGGTCGGTACTCCCGGTGCACCTCGAGGGTCGCGCGTGCGGCGTGGGCGGCCCGCTCCCATCGTGTCTCGGGCACGGCGGCGATGCGGGCGAGGAGATACGGCGGGACGATCCCCGGCGCGGACGGGACACGGCGATCTACGGACATGTCCCGAGGTTAGGGCGATGCTCCGACAGGCGGAAGCGATCAGGATCGCGGGGGCTCGATCGTGGGGATGGAGGCCAGCAGCCGCCGTGTGTACGCCACCTGCGGTTGAAGAAGCACCTTCTCGGTGGGTCCCTCTTCGACGACTCGGCCGTCCTTCATCACGACCACGTCGGTGCAGAGATTCTGCACGACGCCGATGTCGTGGGAGACCATCACGAGGGTGAAGCCCTCGTCGCGGCGCAGGTCGTCGATCAGGCGCAGGATCTGCGCGCGTACCGTGACATCGAGGGCGCTCATCGGCTCGTCGCCCACGAGCACGCGAGGTCGATGCACGATCGCACGCGCCAGGGCGATCCGCTGGCGCTGTCCGCCGGAGAACTCGTGGGGATACCGCGCGGCCATGGCCGGGTCGAGCCCCACCCGTTCCAGCGTCTGGCGCACCCGCGCACGCCGGTCGCCGTCGATCCCGAGTGCGAACAGCGGTTCGCCGACGATCCGCCCGACGCTCATCCGCGGGTCGAGGGAGCCATAGGGATCCTGGAACACGATGCCGGTCTGACGGCGCAGCCAGTGCAGCTGCCGCGCGCGCCCCCGGGCGTCGACCCGGCGGCCGTCGAACTCGACGGTTCCCGCGGTGGGGGCGTCGAGGCCGAGAAGCACGCGCACGAGGGTGGACTTCCCCGAGCCCGACTCGCCGATGATGCCCACGCGCGCTCCGGCGTCGATGTCGATGTCGACATCGTTGAGGGCGGTCGTCCAGGTCGGCGCGGCGAACGGTGCCGGGCGCGGTCCGCGAAAGCGGCGCACGAGCCCGCGGGCACGGAATGTCGGTGTGGTCATGCGCCGGCTCCCGGGCGCCACACGGTGGCCGTGGCATCGCGCAGCAGGCCTTGCGTGACCGCCGAGACCGGGCGGGAGAGCAGGTCGGCCACCGGCGCCGATTCGACGACGTGCCCGCGCTCGAGCACGACGCCGTAGCTCGCGATCTGCGCGAGGACGGCCAGGTCGTGGGTGATGAACACGAGCGACATGCCGTCGTGCTCCACGAGAGAGAGCAGCAGGTCGAGGATCTCGGCTTGGATCGTGACATCCAGCGCCGTCGTGGGTTCATCGGCGATGAGCAGTGCGGGACGGCCCGCGAGTGCCATGGCGATCGCGGCGCGTTGCCGCTGGCCGCCGGACAGCTGGTGCGGGTACCGGGAGACGATGCCCTCGGGATCCGCCAACGACACGCGTCGTGCTTCGTCCACCGCGCGCGCGGCCGCCGCGCGTCGAGAGAGGCCTTCATGGATGCGCGCGGGCTCGCCGATCTGTCGCCCGATCGTGCGGATCGGATTCAGCGCCGTGCGCGGCTCCTGGAACACGATGCCGATCTCGTCGCCCCGCAGGCGCGCGAGCTCGCGATCGGGCATCCCGAGGATCTCTTCTCCCTTCCACCGCACGCTGCCGCTCGCGACGGCCCCCTCCGGCAGCAGCCCGAGGATCGCCAGTGCCGTGAGGGACTTGCCGGACCCGGATTCGCCGATCAGCCCCAGCCGCGCCCCGGTGGGCACGGCGAAGCTCACGTCGTCGACGACGCGGCGCCCGTCGATCTCGATCTGCAGGCCGGTGACCTCGAGGCTCATGCGACCACCTCCGGCACATGGGAGTGCGCTTCGCGCGCAGCGCCGCCGCGTCGGGCGAGCGTCGGGTCGGTGGCCTCGCGCAGGGCGTCGCCGAGCAGATTGAGCCCGAGCACCGTGATCGTGATCGCCAGCCCCGGCCACACGACCGAGAGCGGATACACCGTGATGTAGCTCTGCAGCTCGGCCAGGAGCAGGCCCCAGCTGGGTTCGGTGACCGGCGCACCGAACCCGAGGTACGACAGGCCCGCTTCGGCGAGCACGGCCACCGCCATCGCCCACGACAGCTGCACGATGAACACGGGGGCGACGTTGGGGAGCAGATGGATGCCGAGGTTCTGCAGCGGAGTGAGGCCTGCGGCACGGCCGGCGAGCACGAAGTCGCTGTGCAGCACGCGACGCAGTTCCGGACGGGTGACCCGCGCGACGTTGACGCCGAATCCGATCCCGACGGACCACACGACCACCGCGAGCGACCCGCCCCAGACCGAGGAGATCATCATCGCGATCAGCAGCACAGGGAAGGCGATCATGACGTCGACGAGAACGGCGGTGGATTCGCGGATCCACCGGGCGGTGAGGGCCCCGAGCGCCGCGAGGGCGATGCCGATCACGGTCGCGATCACGCCCGCCCCGACCGCGACGACGACGGTGGTGCGTGCTCCGGCCATGATGAGGCTGAGGATGTCGCGGCCGGAAGCGTCGGTGCCGAGCACGTGGGGCCATCCGGGAGCTGCCCACCGCCCGGGGATGTCGACCTGCTGCGGATCGAACGGGGTCCAGAACAGCGACACCGCCGCCGTCACGACGACCGCGGCCGCCACGGCCAGTCCGAAGCGTCCGGTCGACAGTGCCCACAGGCGGGCGAGCGCGCCGCGTCGGGTCGGGGAGGTCATGCCGCCTCCCGCTGTCGCGGGTCGATCGACCGATGCAGCAGGTCGACGAGGAACCCGACGATGAGCACGAACCCGGTGAGGGCGAGCAGCTCACCCTGCACCATCGGCAGATTGCGATTCTGCACGTCGTCGACGAGCATCCGGCCGATGCCGGGCAGTGAGAACAGCTCCTCGATGACGACCGCGCCGACGATGATGCCGGCGACCTGGAGGCCGAGGACCGAGATCACCGACAGGCCCACGTTGGGCAGACCGTGCCGGAGCAGAGCGTCTGTGCGGGTGAGCCCCTTCGCCGCGGCGGTGCGGACGTAGTCCTGTCCGATCGCCTGCAGCGTCGCCGAGCGCACGAAGCGCATCAGCATGGCGCCCTCGACCGCGCCGATCGTCAGTGCCGGCAGCAGGAGCGCGCGCAGCGCTGCGGCCGGGTCGGCCCACCCCGCGCGAGGGAAGCCCTGGGCCGGCAGCCATCCGAGCCAGACGGCGAAGACGACGACCAGCATCATGCCCGCCCACACGACGGGGACCGCAGCGATGGTCTGGGCGCCCACGGTCAGGCCCGTGCCGAGGGCGCGACCGCGCTGCAACGCCGACAGCACGCCCAGGGGAGCGCTGATGAGCAGGGCGAAGGTCATGGCCAGGATCCCGAGCGGGACCGTGACACGCGCCTTCTCCGCCAGTTCCGTGACGACCGGCGTGCCGGTCAGCAGCGACGAGCCGAGGTCGCCGCGGAACACGCCGCCGATCCAGTCCAGGTACTGGGCGGGAAGCGGGGCATCCAGGCCGAGGCTCGCTCGGATGGCGGTGACCTGTTCGGGGGTCGCGTTCTGCCCGGCGATCACCTGTGCGATGTCACCGGGCAGCACGCGCAGCGTGAGGAAGATCACCACGCTGGCCACGAACAGCCCGAGCAGCAGCAGGGCCAGCCGTGTCAGCGCGTAGCGGATCACCCGTCGCTCTTGGTGATCTCTGCGAGTCCCAGGCGCTCGTTGACGTTCGTCGAGGGCATGTTCGAGATGTTAGTCCCCACCGCGAGCACCGAGGCGCCGTTGTACAGCCAGTCCGCCGCCGCATCCTCCGACACGATGCGCGCCGCCTCGGCGAGCAGCGCCTCGGCTTCGGCGGGGTCCGTTGCTGCGACCGACTGCGCGTACAGGTCCTGCACCTCGGGGTTGTCGTAGGTGAAGTAGTAGTCGGGGTTCGCCCAGTTCTCGAAGTCGTGCGCCTCGGTGTGCAGCACGAAGCTGAGCTCGTAGTCCTTGTTCGTGTACACGTCGTTGAGCCACGTCGGGAAATCGACCGACTCGACCTCGAGCGTGATGCCGACCTCGTTGAGGTTCGACACGAGGATCTGCGGGATCGTCGTCGGGTAGAAGTTCGGGATCGTGAGGGTCAGCTCGAGATCCTCCGCGTCGGCGTCGGCGAGCAGCTCCCGAGCCGCCTCGGGGTCGTACGGCGCCACGTCGGACAGGTCTTCGTGTCCCGGGTCGAGCGGCGGGATGGGACCGTACAGCGTCTGGCCGGACTGGGCCGCTTCGATGAACGCCTCGTGGTCGATCGCCTGGCGAATCGCCTGGCGCACGCGCTGATCGGCCAGCGGGCTGTCCTCGGTCTGGTTGAACGCGAGCGTGCCCTTGTCGGTCGACTCGCCGAGCACCAGCTCGAAGTCGCCTCCCTCTTCGACCTGGTCGCCGAGGGTGGCGTCGAACCCGGTGAGCACGTCGACCTCGCCGGCGAGGGCGGCGTTGAGCGCGGCCTGATTGTCGGGGATGTAGTCGAACACGACCTCGGCGACGCCCGCGGGTTCTCCCCAGTAGGTCTCGTTGCGCACGAAGGTGATGCTGTCGCCCTGCAGCCAGTCGTCGAGGACGAACGGGCCGGTGCCGTTGGCGTCGGTCTGGTAGTCGACCTCGTCGCCCTCCTTCAGCACGATCCCGGCGCGTCCGGTGAGATTCCACAGCAGCGTCGAGTCCGGCTCGGACAGTGTGAGGGTGATCGTCTGGCCGTCGGCAGTGATGGACTCGACGTTCGCCAGGCGCGACGAGTCGCGCCACTCCGGCGTGTCGCGACGGGTCTCGAGAGACCAGACGACGTCGTCGGGCGTCAGCTCCTGTCCATCGTGGAAGGTGACGCCCTCCCGCAGCTCGAACGTGTACGTCAGACCGTCCTCGGAGACCTCGTAGTCGCTGGCGAGAGAGGGCACGATCTCCTGGTCGGCGGTTCGGGCGACCAGGCCCTGGTAGACGTTGTCGATCAGGATCTGGTCGAGAGCGGCCCCCGCGGTCTGACGGATGTCGAGGTTTCCCGGCTCCAGCACGAGGCGGATGACGACGGAGGCGTCGGGGTCGGCAGCGGCCGAGCTCGTCGGAGCCGGCTCATCGGAGCCGCCGGTGCAGGCGGTGAGCACGAGGGCGCCGGCGACGAGCAGCGCACCGGCAGCGCGCAGGGGACGACGGGGCATGGTGGTCCTTTCGGGGGCATCCGCGGCGAGGTCGCCGGTTGCGAGCGACCGCGGTGGACACGAGGATCCTCGTGCGACACAACAGCCTAGGCAACCGTCGCGCCCGGTGCACACTCGTCGCCTCGCACCGCAACAGAGTTGTTAGACGCAGTGTTGTTAGCCGAAGCGCTGTGGGGGCGATGCGCTGTTCGATACCTCGGTCATTCTCCGAGGCGCCCGCGCACGAGTGCGGCCAGATCCAGCGGCGCGTCCTCCTGCACATTATGGCCGGCGTTCAGCCGGATGACCTCCGCCGCGGGCAGCCGGGTGCGGAAGAGATCGGCGTCGGCGTCCGTGACGAATCCTCGGCTCGCCTGGACGAGCGTGATCGGGGCGGTCACCGCGGCGAGATCCTCCCATCCCGACGCGCCGAGCACCGCTCTCAGGGCATCCTGACGGGCAGCGATCTCTCGCCCAGCCTCGGGATCGGCTGCGGCGGCGGACGCGAGGTGCGCGAAGTGGTGCTTCCACTCCACACGCCCGTCCTCACGCACCCGGGAATTGAAGAACACGCCCCGCGCGACCTTCTCACGGGATCCGCCCCCGAGGCCGAACGACAGCGCGCGGTCGACGAGTTCGTCCCGGGAGGCCCAGTCCGTCGGGCCGGCGAAGAACGCGCGCAGCTCCGATGGGCCGCCGTCCGGATCCACACCCGGCGTGATGTCGACGATGAGCAGGTCGCGCACCAGGTCGGGGTGCGAGGCCGCCAGCGCCGCGGCGGTCAGACCGCCGAGCGAATGGCCCACCACCAGCTGCGGCCGGTCGGTCCAGCGCTCGAGAGCCGTCGCCACGTCGGGGGCGAGCACGCGGGCGACATACGCGGCATCATCTCGCCAGGACGAGTCGCCGTGCCCGGGCAGGTCGATCGCCAGCGCCGGGATGCCGGCGGCCAGCACCACCGTGTCCCACGTGTGGGCGTTCAGGCCCGCGCCGTGCAGGAACGTCACGGCCGGCCCCGGCTCGGCGTCCTCCCATCCGAAGGCCAGCGCCGACAGGGTCCGGCCGTCGGCGAGCTCCAGCCGCACGCGTTCACCGTGGGGAAGCGGGCCGGGGATCCCGGCTTCGGCGGACTGGGCGGGCAGGAACGAGAACTCGTCGGAGGGGTCGCTCACGCGCTCCATCATGCACCCCGGGATACCCTGGGCGCATGAGCGAAGAGCGTCGCGTGCACCTGTCCCGGTCGGCGCCGCAGGCGTATCAGGCGCTCGCGGCGTTCTCGAAGTCGGTGGGCGAGCTCACGCGCGAGTCGGGGGTCGACGCGCGGCTGGCCGAGATCGTGCAGATCCATGTGTCGCAGCGCAACGGATGCGCCTACTGCGTGCGTGTCCACGTGGACAGGGCGCTGGGGGTCGGGATCGATGCGGACACGATCGCTCAGATCGCCACGTGGCGGGAGTCGGGGGTGTTCTCGGAGCGGGAGCGGGCGGCGCTCGAGCTCGCCGAGTCGCACGTGTACATCCACGACGGCGGCGTCTCCGACGCGGTGTACGACCGTGTGGGCGGGGTGCTCTCCGAAGAGGAGTACGTCGCGCTCAGCTGGCTGCTGGTGTCGATCAACGCTTTCAACCGCGTCGCCATCGCCGGGCGCTACCCGGTGCCGCCGCGAGGTGACGAGGGGTGAGCGGCGCATCCGCCGGCCCCGGTGCATCCGGGGTCCCCGCACTGCCGGATGTTCCCGGCGCCGTCAACCTGCGCGACGTCGGCGGCCTGCGCGCCGGCGACGGGGTGACGCGATCGGGCGTGCTCTTCCGCTCGGGCAACCTGGCGCGAATCGACGGTGCCGGGGTGACGGCGTTCGGAGCCCTCGGCATTCGACGGATCATCGACCTGCGCGATGACGACGAGGTCGCCCAGGCGCCGAGTCCGGTCGGATCGCCGGACGTTCAGACCCTGCGCGTGCCGCTGTTCCTCGGCTCGGTCGAGTCCTTCTTCGCCCGCGACGTCTCGCTCGCCGAGCTGTATCGACTGCTGGTCGAAGACTCGGCGGACCGGGTCGTCGAGGTCGTGCGCGGCATCGTGACGCAGCAGCCCGTGCTCGTGCACTGCACGGTGGGCAAGGACCGCACCGGCGTCACGGTCGCGCTCGCGCTCGCCGCCGCGGATGTCGAGCGCGACGACGTCGTCGCCGACTACGCGCGCACCGAGGCGCTGCTGCCGGAGTGGCGCAGCACGTCGGTGGTCGCGCACCTCCGGCGGCTGCATCCTCACGCGCGCCACCTCGAGGATCTCGCCTCGAAGTCGCCGGCGTCGGTCATGGCAGACCTCCTCGCCGACATCGACCGCCGCTACGGATCGGCGGGGGACTACCTGCGTGCTCACGGCATGACCGATGACGAGGTGCACGAGGTGAAGCGCGTCCTGGTCACCGCGCGCTGAGGACGATCTCCGCCGAACCGGTTAGGCAAGCCTTGCCTCGGGGTATACTGGCGTCATTATGACTGCCCGCATCGCCTCCACCGAGCACGGCGCCGCCGCGTGCCGTACGCCCCGGCACTCCCGCGTGCAGCACCTCATCGCCGCCGATGAGGCGTCGCTGACCGAACTCGAGGTCGTCCTGGCCGGGCTTCCGATCTGTTCGACGGGCCGCGTGTTCATCGAGGTTCCCGACGAATCATGGATCGCCGCGGTGAGCGCCCCCGCCCGTATGACGGTGACGTGGCTGGCGCGGGCGCGCAGGTCTGGGGAGCCCGGCACCGGGCGTTCCTGCGCTCCCGGCGCCGCAGTGCACCGCGCCGTGGTCGCGTGGGCCGACGAGATGCTCTGCGCCGACGCCGACGACACCCGCATCATCCTTCTGGGCGGCTACCTCGGCACCGCCGACATCGTGGACCACCTCACCGAGGTGCGCGGCATCCCGGCCACGTCCATCCGCACCCCCGAACGCTTCGGCCTCGCCACCGCTCGCTGAGTCGTCACCGACGGCGGCGCCGCACGTATCGTCCGTCGGCGAGGCCGGCATCGATCTCGAATCGATTGCGGAGCGGGTCTCGACCTTCGAGGGTGTAGAGCACGGGCATCAGGAAGCCGAATCGACGCCACTGCCTCGCGTGCACGCTCTCGTGCCGCACGATGCCGGCATCCACCGGCAATGAGCCGGTCAGATAGCAGGCGCCCATGCACACTCCGCCGCGCGGGAACGTCCACGCGGGCATCCCCCGGAAGACCCACAGCTCGCCCCGGCGCTCGATCGGACCGGTGCTCCAGAGGAAGCCCCACAGCATCCCGACCGCGGTGCCGTACGCGTACCCGACCGCGCTCACGGGCGAATCGAGCAGGAACGACGGCAGACGCCGCTCGATGCGGCGCGAGATCTGCTCGCTCACGCGAGGGCTCCGATGATACGCAGGATCGCCCCGAGGTCGTCCACGGCGGCATCCGGCGACACCGGCGAGAATCCGGTGAGCGTCGCCCCCGCACAGGGGAGCACCTCCCGCACCGCACGGATGGCGGCCACGACCTCCGCAACCGACGGTCCGAAGGGCACGGGCTGTGAGACGCCGCTCATCGCCGCGGGGTCCAGCACGTCGAGGTCGACGTGGATGTGCACGCGCGTCGCACCCGTCGCCGCGACGGCCTCGCCGAAGCGGGCGGGCTCGGCGAACGCGTCCGGAGCCAGTGTGCGGATGGCCGAGCCCGCCAGGAAGTCGACCTCTGCGGGGTCGAGATCGCGCGAGCCGGCGAGGACGACGCGATCGGTCGTGATCGTGCCTGTCGGGAGGGCCAGCCGCGCGGGAGCGTCGCCCAGGAGGGCGCGCAGCACCATGCCGCCGAAGGCGCCGCTCGGCGACGATTCGGGCGTGTTCAGATCGGCGTGGGCGTCGAACCAGACCAGCGCGAGGTCGGAGGAAGCGATGGCCGACACGGCGCCGAGGGCGACGCCGCAGTCGCCGCCGACCACGATCGTCGGCTCGGAGCCGTCGGCGAGTTCGCGTTCGAGCGCTTCGCGCACGCGGACCAGGGAGCTGAGTCGGCGCACGCCGCTTCCGAGCGATTCGCCGGCCTCCAGCGGCACCTCCAGCGGTGTGCAGGAGGCCCGCGGAAGGTCACCGGCGATCGCCGCGGCCCCATCGACCAGCTGCATCGCGCGCGACGAACCAGACCCCTGCCACTGCGGCACCACCACGAAACGGCTCATCGCCACATCCTCTCGCACGTGAGATCGTCGCCGCATCCACCGCCGCAGCCGGGTCCCCGCGTGCACCGCCTCCCGATCGAACGCCACGGCCGTGCCCGAACTCTGTCGCCGTGCCGCACTCAGGCTGTGCCCGAACTCAGGCTGAGCGGGCGCGGGTGGCGGGATTCCGGCGTCTCCGGCGGGGTGGATGGACAGCCAGCCTGAGTTGGTGTGCGGCACGCTGCCGGCACCTGCCGGCGCGGCGTCGGGGCGGCGGCGCGGCGGTGGGCGCGGCGGTGGGCGCGATGGAGTACCCGGTGTGCCCGAACTCAGGCTGAGCGGGCGCGGGTGGCGGGATTCCGGCGTACCCGGCGCGGTGGATGGACAGCCAGCCTGAGTTGGTGTCCAGCGCGGCGGCGGCACCTGCCAGCTCGGCGGCGGCACCAGGCGGCGAGGCGGCGATGGCGGTGCAGGAACCTGCCGGAGGGGCGGCGGTCCCGCCGGCATGCCGAAGGCGCCCGGCCGCAGCCGAGCGCCTTCGAATGCTCAGGAGCCGATCGCGCCTTGTGACGAGCCGCGGGTCTTCAGCGCGGCCAGGCGCGCCTCGACCTCGGTGAGCTGCCCGACGTCTTCGAGCGCTTCGAACTGCGCGTCGATGCTCGAGGCGGCCAGTTCCTGCTTGCCGGCGGCGAGGGCCTCCTGGCGGCGCACCTTGTCCTCGAAGCGTCCCAGCTCGCTCGTCGGATCCAGCACATCGATGGACCGGACCGCGTCGTGGACCTTCACCTGCGCCTCGGCCGTCTTCGCGCGGGCGAGCAGCTCGCTGCGCTTGGCCTTCAGCTGCTCGAGCTTCTGCTTCATGCCGTTCAGACCGTCTTTGAGCTTGTCGACGACCTCGGTCTGCGTGGCGATGGTCGGCGCGATCGCCTTCGCCTCGTTCTCCTCGCTGATCTGGCGCTGCAGCGCGATCTTGGCGAGGTTGTCGAACTTGTCGGCATCCGCCGTGTGGCCGGACTGGCGCAGCTCGTCGGCCTTCTTGCTCGCCGCGAGGGCCTTGTTGCCCCACTCCGCGGCCGCCTGCACGTCCTCCTGGTGGTCGCGCTCCAGCAGGCGCAGGTTGCCGATGGTCTCGGCGATGGCCGATTCGGCGTCGGCGATGCTGTTCGTGTAGTCGCGCACGAGCTGGTCGAGCATCTTCTGCGGGTCTTCGGCCGAGTCGATCAGGGCGTTGACGTTCGCCTTGATGAGGGTGGAGATGCGGCCGAAGATGGACTGCTTTGCCATCACGAGGTTCCTTCCTGTCGATGGTTCTGGTCGGGATGCGGAGGGGACGGGAGTCGAGGGGCGACGTCGGGGTCGGATCAGAAGCGGCCTCCGCCCCGTCGGCCGCGCGTGCCTCCGCCACCGAAGCTGGCGGGACGGAAGCCGCCGCGTGAGGAGCGCCCGCGTGAGCCGCTGCCGCGCGGGAAGCCGAACCCGCCGCCGCTGCGGCGACCACCTGAGCCACCGCCGAGGAGCGAGTTGATGACGATACCGCCGAGCACGGCGCCCATCATGTCACCGCCACCCGAACGTGTGCTCTGCATCGAGCCGGAGAACGATCCGACGTCGGCCTGCGCAGAGCGAATCGCCTGGGCGGCCAGCTGATCCGCCCGCTGCGCGTGGGTGAGCGCCTGCGCCGGATCACTCGCCCGAAGCTGCTGCGCGCGAACGAGGGATGCGCCGGCCTCGGCGACCCGGGTGCGCGCCTGCGCACCGACCGCTCCGCGCCGCGCCGTGATGAAATCCTCGGCGGCGGACATCTGCGCCTGCGCCTGCAGGATCTGCTGATCGAGCAGCTGTGCGGCACGTCGCGCCCGCTCCTGCTCGTCGCGAACGGCCCGCACGGTGTCGTCGATCTGCGTGTTCGCGGCCTCCAGCGCCTGCAGCGTCATCAGCGGGCGTCTGTCGGTGCCGGTGAGCATGCCTCTGCCTCGGTCGATCTCGGCGCGCGTGGCGGCGATGACCGCGGCGATCCGGCCGTCGGGATCCGGCAGCGCGCTCGCGGTGGCGACGTCGTTCTCGAGGTCGGCGATCAGGTGGGATGCGCCGCGCTCGGCCTCGGCGAAATCGGCGGCGAGCTTGTGCGCCGCCTGTTCGAGCAGCTCGGCCTGCCCGACGGCGTCTTCGGCCGCGCGGATCGACACCGCGGCGTCACCGCGCTCGCCGTCGGCGATGGCGGCGTCGGCGGCGGTGAGCTGCTCGTCGGCGAAGCTCAGCCGCTCGCGGGCCTGTGCGGGGTTGTCTGCGATCGTCGCGAGGGCGTCGGGGGCGTAGGAGGCCGAGAGCGATGTCAGCCGTGCGTCGGCCTCCTCGAGGGCGTCTGCGGCGCGCCGATGCGCATCGCGCACTCGGGCGAGCGCCTCCGGGGCATCCTGCTCCAGGCGTCGCAGTTCGTCGAAGGCCTCGGCCTTGTCGTCGAGGCCGGCGTCGGCCTGCGCGCACAGCTGGATGATCTGCTGGTTCCAGGCGCGCTTCTGCTCGTCGGAATCCGGCGTCTCGTCATCGAGGCGCTGCCGGAGGGTGAAGGCCTTCTCAAGCAGGCGCCGGGCGGTCGAGAGCGCCTCGACGAATTCCGTCGCCGCCTTGTCGCCGAACTGGGCACGCGCGAACCCGAGCTCCTGTTCGCTCGTCTTCAGGGCGTCGTCGGTCTGCACGAGGGCCGACGACGCCTCCCGCTCGAGATCGGCGAGGGGCACCACCGGGGGAGCCTTCGGGCGCCCGGCGGCGCTTTTCGCGCGACGGTTCCGCACCACGAGCCAGATGAGCACCACGATCGACACCGCCGTGGCGACGAGGAGCACGATGACCCAGGGTGATATGCCGGATTCCAGCTCCTCCTGCATGCCGTCGGCGGCGGTGACGACCGCGCCGGCGTAGTCGCCGTCGCGGAGGTCGGGAACGATGGACTCCTCGATGGCCGCGACCTGTTCGTCGGTGAGGGGGCCGGTGGTGTCGGCGGAGATGTAGTACTGCCGTCCGTCGACCGCGACGGCCAGCAGGTATTGCTGTGGTCCGAGGCCGTTGCCGGACGCGACCTCGTCCGCCCAGGACTGCGCGTCGGCGGGATTGGTGAACTCGTCGACGAAGACGGCGTACAGGTCCACGCCGGTCGTGTCGTACAGCTCGCTCAGGCGGTCGAACAGGGCGGCTTCCTCGTCACCGGAGAGCACGTCGACGGCGTCGACGATGTATCCCGAACCGAGCTCGACGGGGTCGGTGGCCGACGCGACCGACGCGGTGCCGCCCAGAGCGAGGGCGGCGGCGAGCGCGAACGCCCACGCTGATCGAGCACGCATCCGGTTCCCCTCTCGGCCAGTCCCGGACCGAGTCTATGCAGGCGGCGACATGCGGCGGTAGATCGTGGGAGCCATCGGCCGCGCCGAGCGTGCCGCTGACCGGCGGGTGCGGGTCGCGACGGTATTCTGACGCGCTGGTGAGGAGGACCGATGAACAGGGACGCCATCGACGATCGGTACGGGTCGGATGTGCTCGCTGACGGCTGGCGGGCGCGTACAGCCCCGAAGATCGCGCAGGTCGCGGCGGAGCTCGGCGTCGTCGTCGAAGTCGCCGGCGACGGCTTCTGCGGCGCGGTGACCGACGTCGCGCGGGGTCTCGTCGAACTCGAGGACCGGCACGGCCGACGTCGGCTGTTCCCGCTCGGGGCGGGATTCCTCCTCGACGGCGTCGACGTGGTGCTCACCGTTCCGGCGCCGTCGCCCGAGCGGTCTCGCGCCCGCACCGCGTCCGGATCCTTCGCGGCGGCCGAGCAGCGCGCCCGGGTGGCGCGCGCGAGCCGGATCCTCGTCGAGGGGCGACACGACGCCGAACTTGTCGAGAAGGTGTGGGGCGACGATCTTCGAGCCGAGGGCGTCGTGGTCGAGTACCTGCAGGGGGTGGATGTGCTGGCCGACGTCCTCGACGAGGAGCCGCCGTCGGACGGTCGCCGCTACGGCGTGCTGGTGGACCATCTCGTTCCCGGGTCGAAGGAGTCCCGTATCGCCGAGGCCGTCTCGCGCGGCCCGCACGGTGCGGACGTGCTGATCGTCGGACATCCCTACGTCGATGTCTGGGAGTGCGTCACGCCGAAGGCGATGGGCATCCAGCAGTGGCCCCGGATCCCGCGCGGCGTCGACTACAAGGTGGGGATCTGCCGCGCGTTCGGCTGGCCGGCTCGTGATCAGGCCGATCTCGCCCGGGCGTGGCAGCGGATCCTCGGCCGCGTGCACACCTATCGCGACCTCGAGCCGTCGCTGCTCGGTCGCGTCGAGGAGCTCATCGACTTCGTCACCGCCGATCGCGCCTCGTAGGCTGAGGGGATGACGGAACCCTCCCGCGGCTTCCGCGAACGTCCGGTGTCGTTCGTGCGGCGCAGCGGCCGCATGTCCGAGGCGCAGGAGCGCGCGTGGCGCGAGCTCTCCCCGCGTTTCGTGGTCCCCGTCGCGCGCGACGTCGCGGCGACGAGCATCCTGCCCGGTTCGGCGATCGACCCCGGCGCCACGTTCGGCCGTTCGGCACGGCTCGTGGTCGAGATCGGTTCGGGTCAGGGTCACGCGATCGTCCACGCCGCCGCATCCGACCCCGCCACCGACTTCCTCGCCGTGGAGGTGTTCCGCGCGGGCCTGGCCCGCACCATGCTCGACGCCGACCGTGCCGGCATCGGCAACCTGCGTCTCGTCGAGGCAAACGCCCCCGAGGTCCTGCAGCACCTGCTTCCCGCCGGCTCGGTCGATGAGATCTGGATCTTCTTCCCCGACCCGTGGCACAAGAAGCGGCACACCAAGCGGCGCCTGCTCGCACCGGAGTTCCCGCCGGTGCTGGCAGCGGCGCTGCGTCCGGGCGGGGTGGTGCGGCTGGCGACCGACTGGGAGGACTACGCGCGGCAGATGCGCGAGGTGATGGATGCGGCGCCCGGTTTCGTCCGCGACTTCCCGGGGGAGTGGGCGGAGCGCTTCGGCGGTCGCGTGCTCACCGCCTTCGAGCGCAAGGGCACGCGCGTGGGTCGTGAGATCCGCGATCTCGCCTACCGTCGCGACGGCATCGGCGGCTGAGACGGCCATGCCGAACGTCGCCAGGTCCGCGACCGTGCGTGACCACCCGACCTCCACGGGGCATCTGGTCCCCGCACTGCTGGTGTGCCTGGCGGCCCCGGCGTTCTTCGTTCTCCTGCTGCCGTGGCTCGGCTGGGCGCTCCTGGCCGCCGGGCTCGCGTCCGGCTGGATGCTCACCCGGAAGACCGCCCGCCTCACGGAGCCGGATCGCCGCATCCCGTCGCTGGTGCGCGACCTCTCGCTCATCGCCCTCGGACTGCTGATCGTCAGCGCCATCCCGCTGAAGGCCGAACTCGACAACGCCGGCATGCTGCGTTTCACCGTCGCGCTCGGCGGCGCGGTGCTCGTGCCGTACCTCGTGTCGCGATTCGTCTACCGCGACCGCGCGATCCGCTTCCCCTGGCGCGGCGGCGGCCGGTGGACGCGGTTCCAGTGGTCCTGGCTCGTGCTGGTGCTCGCGCTGGGCTGGCTCATCCTGCCCTTCTACTTCATCACCTCCGGTGTCTATCTCAACTGGCCGGTCGTCGACACCCCCGACCTCATCGCCCGTCTGTTCGTCGGCGTCGGCGCGGTCGGCATCTGGGACGAGCTGTTCTTCATCTGCACGTGCTTCGCGCTGCTGCTGCGCCACTTCCCGTTCTGGCAGGCGAACGTGCTTCAGACCATCGTGTTCGTGTCGTTCCTGTGGGAGCTCGGCTATCAGGCATGGGGCCCCGTGCTGACGATCCCGTTCGCGCTGCTGCAGGGATTCATCTTCGTCAAGACCCGGTCGCTCGCCTACGTGGTCACCGTGCACCTGCTCTTCGACGCGGTGGTGTTCGGCGTGCTCGTGCACGCGCACAATCCGGGTCTGCTCGACGGCGTCTTCCTGGTCTGAGTCGGTCGGCTATCTTCTCAACAGAACGGACGCGAGACGGGGGAGCGCGATGTCGACGGTGCAGGACGTGACGCGACGCGAGATGATCGCGTCCTACGGCGTGATCGGTGCACCGCCCGAGCCCGATCTCGAGGGACTCGTGCAGCTCGCCGCGACCGTGTGCGGTGTCTCGACGGCCGTCATCAACATCATCGACGACCGCTTCCAGCATCAGATCGCGGCCGTCGGGTTCACCCCCGCCGTGTGCGCGCGAGAGGACTCCATGTGCGCGGTGGTGTTCCAGCATCCCGGTCACGTCGTGGTCCCCGACGCTCGCGAAGACGATCGCTTCCGCGACAATCCCTTCGTCACCGGCGAGATCGCCGACGTGCGCTTCTACGCCTCGAGCCCGCTCATCACCCCCCAGGGGATTCCGATCGGCACCCTGTGCGTGTTCGACGAGGAGGTGGGAGAGCTCGCGCCGGAGGACAGTCGGGCGCTGGCCCTTCTCGCCCACCAGGTGGTGGATGTGCTCGAGCTTCGTCGACTCACGCACGAACTCGGTCAGTCCAACGAACAGCTCGAGCGATTCGCCGGTCAGATCAGCCACGATCTGCGCAACCCGCTGATGGCGCTCGCCGGCTTCATCGAGCTCGCCGCCGACAGTCCCGAACTCGCCGGAGCCCCGCAGGCCGCGCGCGCCCTCTCGCGCGCCGAGTCCGCTGCCGAGCGCATGGGAGCGATGATCGGCGACCTGTACGCCTACGCTCGCCTGGGCGGTTCCCGACCGCGCCGCGAGACGGTGGATCTGGGCGACCTCATCGCCGCGGTCGGGGACGACCTCGACACGGCCCTCGCCGAGACGGGCGCACGCATAGAGGCGCACGTCGACGCATCACTGCACGGCGACCCGACGCTGCTGCGGGCGCTCCTGCAGAACCTCATCGCCAACGCGGTGAAGTTCACCGCCGCGACCGGGATCACGCCGCGGGTGGTCATCCGCTCCCATCGGCTCACGGGCGGGTGGCGGCTCACCGTCGACGACAACGGTCCCGGGGTTCCCGCCGAGCGTCGCGAGGCGGTCTTCGAGCTCATGGACCGCGGCGGCGTCGACGACGTGCCGGGGCTCGGGATCGGGCTGTCGACGTGTCGTCGGATCGTCGAGGCGCACGGGGGCCGGATCGGGATCGACGAGGCCGAGACCGGCGGCGCGAGCGTCTGGATCGTGATCCCCGACATCGCGGCGTAATCTCGGCGCGGGTCATCGCCGTGAGTGGAAGTGGTGCCCCCGACAGGAATCGAACCTGCGACCTTTGGTACCGGAAACCAACGCTCTATCCCCTGAGCTACGGAGGCGTGCCGATCGAGACTACCACCCTCCGAGGGGCGCCTCCGCCGACACCTCCGGCAGGGTCGACAGGGTTGCGAGGGAGGCGGCGAGCCGTTCGGCGAGGTAGGCGTGACCGGCGGTGGAGGGATGGTCGTTTCCCACACCGGTGTCGATGACGTCGAAGTAATTCGCGGGCTGGATCCAGCCCTCCGCGATCGGGGAGACGTACCACCAGCCGCGCATGGCTGCGAGGTCGGCCAGGTCGGCGTCGATCGCGGCTGTGGCCTCCTCGACGGGAAGCACCTGCGGGGCCGGCCCGAGCACGACCACGGAAGCCTCGGGGTAGGTGCTCGCCAGCGTCTCCCAGGCCGTCGTGACCGCGTCGCGGTATCCGTCAGGGTAGAGGCGACGATCGTTGATCGATCCCTCGACGATGATCAGGTCGGGGTCGAGGGCAGGATCCAGGTCCGCGATGCGCGTGCCGTAGTCGGGCCCGTCGATCCCTGCCTTGAGGTACCCGCTGCCGCGCACGCCGTCGACGGTCGCCTGCCAGCCGAGGGCGTCGGCGACGACGTACGCGAAGCCGAGCGTCGGCACCTCGGCGGCGGAGCCGTAGACCCACGAATCGCCGAAGATCAGCACGGTGGGGGAGTCCGGGATCGTCAGAGGCGCGAGCGCGGTGGCGGCGCCGGCGGCCCCTTCCTCCGAGGCCTCGACCGAGGAAACGGTGCCCCACGGGCGCCACGCGGCGACGAGCGAGACGAGCATCACCGCCAGCGCGACCGCGAGCACCGTCAGGGGAAGACGGCGCTGGGGCGTCGGGTCGCTCGCGCGCATACATAGAGGGTAAACGGGTCCGCGTCCAATCCGCTGCTTCGGCCGAAAACGCGCTCGGATCTCGCTAACGTGGCTGGCACACAGCGTCGATGCGGCCGCCGGGTCGCGTGCGCATGACCCGGGAGACCGATCGACATGACCAGTCCCACGAACAACGGCAGCCACGACGATCCGCCCGCACGCGGCACGTCGAAAGGGGGCAGGGTCGACGGGGTGAAGCGCGTCATCGACGAGGTGACGACCCCCGGCCTCGTGCACCCCGCCCTCATTCCGGGCATCGGCGTCGAGAAGACGGGGCGCGTGTTCCCCATGAACTGGGGCGTCTTCATCTTCGCCGCCGTCGTCGCCGTCGGCGTGATCACCTGGGCCTTCGCCGCGCCCGAGAGCATCAGCACGGTCGGCGGCGCCGCGCTCGGCTGGGTGAGCACCAACTTCGGATGGCTCTTCTCCGCCCTGGCGATCGTCGTCATCCTCTACATGCTCGTCGTGGGCTACGGCCGCAGCGGCGGCGTGCGACTCGGATCCGACGACGAGCAGCCGGAGTTCTCCACGACCTCGTGGATCGCGATGCTCTTCTCCGCCGGCATCGGGATCGGGCTGCTGTTCTACGGGCCGTACGAGCCGCTCCTGTTCTTCCTCGACCCGCCCAGCGGGTTCGACGTGGCCCCCGAGTCGGCTGCGGCGATGAAGACGGCGATGGCGCAGGCGATGCTCCACTGGGGTCCGATCGCTTGGGCGTTCTACGCCCTCGTCGGCGGCGCGATCGCCTACAGCGCCTACCGGCGTGGCCGCGCGCCCCTCATCTCCGCGATCTTCGAGCCCATCTTCGGCAAGCGCACGGCGGGCCCCCTCGGGGCGACCATCGACGTCTTCGCCATCATCGTGACGCTCTTCGGCACGGCCATCTCCCTCGGCATCGGGGTGCTCCAGATCGGCCGCGGATTCGAGGTCGTCACCGGCATCGGCCCGGTGGGAAACACATTCCTCATCAGCGCCATCGCGATCCTCGCGGCACTGTTCATCATCTCTGCCGTCTCGGGCATCAAGCGCGGCATCCGGCTGCTGTCGAACATCAACATGGTGCTTGCCGGCCTGCTCGCGGTGTTCGTCTTCATCGTGGGGCCAACGGTGTTCCTGTTGAACTTCCTGCCGGCCGCCGCCGTCGAGTTCTTCGACGAACTCGGCGTGATGCTCTCGCGCAGCGCCAATGACGGCGAGGACGCCGCCGCCTTCATGTCGAGCTGGACCACTTACTACTGGGCGTGGTGGGTCTCGTGGACGCCCTTCGTCGGGATGTTCATCGCGAAGATCTCCCGCGGCCGCACCCTTCGTGAGTTCGTGACCGTCGTGATCATCGTGCCGTCGGCGGTCTGCCTCACGTGGTTCGTCATCTTCGGCGGCACGTCGATGTTCCAGCAAGCCTCGGGCGTGCCGCTCGGCGACGCCGCCGGTGGCGAAGAGGTGCTCTTCGGCATGCTGAACGAACTGCCGTTCGGCCTGATCACCAGCGTTCTCGCGATGGTCTCGATCGTGATCTTCTTCGTGACCTCCGCCGACTCCGCCTCGATCGTCATGGGGTCGATGTCGCAGCACGGCCGTCCCGAGCCGTCGTCGTGGGTCACCATCCTGTGGGGTTCCCTTCTCGCGCTCGTGGCGGCGTCGCTGCTGCTCGCGGGCGGTCAGGATGCCCTGTCGGGCCTGCAGTCGATCATGGTCGTCTCGGCGCTCCCGTTCTCGTTCGTCGTGATCGGCATCATGATCGCGTGGGCGAAGGACCTGCGCACCGATCCCTACGTCCTGCGAGGGAAGTACGCGCGGGCGGCGATCCAGGAGGGTGTGCGGAAGGGCATCGCCGACCACGGCGACGACTTCGTGTTCGGCACCAGCGAGGTGCCCGCCGGAGACGGCGCGGGCGCGTGGCTCGACTCCGAGGATCCGGCGCTGACGGAGTGGTACGTCGAGGCGGCGACCGGTCCGATCGGCACCGTGACCGCCGAGGACGTCCGGCGCACGCTCGATCCCGGCCACATCCAGCACAAGGGCCCCGACCGGCCCGATCACGCCGCGTCGGGGGACAACGCGCTGACGGTGAATGAGGATCGCCGTGCGCACCGCCGTGCGCGCGAGGAGGCGTCCGAGGACTGAGTCGCCCGGATCGCACCGGGGTGTCTTCGCGACGTGCGAGGATACTCCGGTGCAACGCCAGGTGACCGCCGAACTCGACCTCGAACTCGGGTCCTCCGTCGACCTGATCCTGCAGATCACCGCCGCGCAGGGAGTGCCCGTGATCAGCGAGGATCTGACCTTCACGCAGGGCGATCGGGTGTACACGCCGACCGAGATCGTCGACCACGTCGGCAGCCGCCTGCATCGACTCACCGGCGAGGCGGGACGCCTCGAGGTGCGCTACGACGCGACGATCGATGCGGGCGTCTCCTCGCGCTCGACGAGCGACATCGAGACCATCAGCTACCTGCGTCCGAGCCGCTACTGCCAGTCCGACGAGGTCTTCTCCCAGGCACGCCGGCAGTTCCGCGGGCTGGCGGGGCTGGAGCTCATCGGCGCCGTCGCCGATTTCGTCGCCGCCAGCACCACCTACACGCCGGGACTCAGCCAGGGCACCGACTCCGCCGTCACGACTCTCATGACCGGCCAGGGCGTCTGCCGCGACTACGCGCACGTCGTCATCGCCCTCCTGCGCGCGATGGACATGCCCGCCCGCTATGCGGCGTGCTTCGCGCCGGGGCTGGAGCCGATGGATTTCCACGCGGTCGCCGAGGCATACCACGACGGTCTCTGGTACGTCATCGACGCGACTCGCCTCGCGGACCGGCGCTCCCTGGTGCGCATCGCCACGGGGCGGGATGCCGCCGACTGCGCGTTCCTCAGCTTCCACGGCGGCAACGTCGGGCTCTCGCGTCTGCACGTCGACGCCTGGAACCTCGACCCGGTCCCCGCGCTGGGTGCGCCGGACGACTTCCTGACGCCGGTGCACCTGGGCTGACACCGGTCTCGGGACGGCGGAATCGTAGGATGGAGACCCTATGGATCCTGAAGCCCTCTCCGCCGCACTGCTGTCCGTCGTCGCTCCCCTCGCGCAGGAGCGACAGGGCGGCGATGTCGAGGGCCTGGGCGTCGCCGACTTCCCGCTCGAGCGCCCGCGCAACCGCGACCACGGCGACTGGGCATCCAACGCCGCGCTGAAGCTCGCGAAGAGATTCGGGATGCCGCCGCGCGACCTCGCCGCGGCGATCGCGGAGCGGCTGCGCGAGGTCGACGGGATCGCGAGCGTCGAGGTGGCCGGCCCCGGCTTCATCAACATCCGGCTCGACGCCGCGGCCGCCGGCGCCCTCGCCAAGACGATCGTCGATGCGGGTGCCGCGTTCGGGTCGAACGACACCCAGCGCGGCAACACCATCAACCTCGAGTTCGTCAGCGCGAACCCCACGGGCCCGATGCACATCGGCCACACGCGATGGGCGGCGCTCGGCGACGCGATCGCGCGCCTGCTGCTGGCCAGCGGCGCCACCCTCGCCCGCGAGTTCTACATCAACGACGCCGGCGCCCAGATGGACCGGTTCGGGCGGTCGGTGCTGGCCGCGGCGAAGGGCGAGCCGACACCCGAGGACGGATACGCCGGGGCGTACATCGCGGAGCTGGCGCGTCGCGTGCTCGTCGAGCATCCCGACCTGCTCGAAGCCGGCGACGCCGAGGGCATCGCCCGCGACACCGCGTACCGCTTCCAGCTGGGCGAGCTGCAGTCGTCGCTGGAGAAGTTCAACGTGCACTTCGACGTCTGGTTCTCCGAGCGCGTCCTGCACGCCCGCGGCGACGACGGGGCGCCGAGCCTCGTCGACGAAGCCGTCGACCGGCTGCGCGAACAGGGCCACGTGTTCGACGAGGATGACGCCGTCTGGGTGCGCACCACGGACTTCGGTGACGACAAGGACCGCGTCATCCGGCGATCCAACGGCGAGTACACCTACTTCGCGGCCGACGCGGCCTACTACCTGAACAAGGGCGACCGCGGCTTCGCGCACAAGATCTATCTGCTCGGAGCAGACCACCACGGCTACGTCCATCGCCTCAAGGCGCTCGCGGGCGCGGCGGGCGACGATCCGGAGACGGACATCGAGGTGCTGATCGGACAGCTGGTGTCGGTCAACGGTGCCAAGCTCAGCAAGCGCGCGGGCAACATCATCGAGCTCGACGACCTGCGCGACTGGCTCGGCACCGACGCCCTGCGGTACTCGCTGGCCAGATACCCCGCCGACTCGCCGCTGACGCTCGATCCCGAGATCCTGCAGCGGCGCACCAACGACAACCCGGTCTTCTACGTGCAGTATGCGCACGCCCGTACCCATAACGTCTCCCGGAATGCGCACGCATCGGGCGTGGATCGGTCCGCGTTCGCGCCGGAGCTTCTCGAGCACGAGACCGAGAGCGCGCTCCTGGGCGCCCTGCAGGAGTTCCCGCGCCTGGTCGCATTCGCCGCCGAGGTGCGCGAGCCGCATCGCATCGCGCGATATCTCGAAGAACTCGCCGGCCTGTACCACCGGTGGTACGACACGTGCCGTGTGATCCCCCTCGGCGACGATCCCGTCGGCGACCTGCACCGCACCCGACTGTGGCTGAACGACGCGACCGGGCAGGTGCTGCGCAACGGCCTCGACCTCCTCGGCGTGAGCGCGCCGGAACGGATGTGACGACATGGCCTCCGGCGACACCCAGCCCACCGAGCCGCTGCCGGAGGGGATGACGACGGGCGAGCCGCCCGTCCGCCGCCGTCGCCGGTTCTGGCCGTGGATCGTCTCGCTCGCCGTCGTCCTCGTGCTCGCGGTCGCTGCCGCCATCGCGGGGGAGTGGATCGCTCGCGAGGCGGTGACCCGCACCGTTCGCGCTCAGGTCGCCGAGGCGCTGGATGTGCCCGCCGATCAGGCGATCGAGGTCGGCGTCGCGGGCTTCGTGCTGCCGCAGCTGATCTCCGGCACGCTCGATGAGCTCACGATCTCCGGCGACGACCTCTCCCTGGGGCCGCTGTCGGGGGATGTCGTCGTGGTCGCCGAAGACGTGCCCGTGCGCGGCGACGATCCGGCCGGAGCGATCGACGCGGAGCTGGTCCTCGACGGCGCGCAGGTCGCCGGTCTGCTCAGCGGTCTCGAAGGCTTCCCGGATGCGGAGGTGACCCTGGACGAACCGAACGTGCGCCTGGACACCGTGTTCGACGTGTTCGGGCTCGAGATCCCCGTCGCGGTCAGCCTGACGCCCTCCGCGGAGGAGGGTGCGATCGTGCTCGCGCCGGCGGGGATCGAGGTCGCCGGGGCCGAGCTCACCGCCGACCAGGTGCGGAACCAGTTCGGTCTCATCGCCTCGGCGGTGCTGCAGGACTGGACGATCTGCGTCGCCGAGTATCTGCCGGCGGGCGTCGCACTCGAGGAGATCGCCGTCGTCGGAGACCGGATCGTCGCCGACGCCGCGGTCGACGGCGCCATCATCTCCGACGCGTCGCTGCAGGAGCCGGGTACCTGCAGCTGACGCATCCGAGAAACACCATCCGGCGCGAGACACACCGCAACGCGCGATGTCTCGCGCCGTGACGTGTTTCTCGCTGCATTGGGCACGCGAGCGGGTGGGCGCGCGGCGGATCGTCACACGACGGGGCGAGGCCGGGCCGTGCCCTAAACTGCAAGCATCGACGTCGCCCTGGCCGCCCGATCCGGCGCCGGCGCATTCCCCGAACCACCGATTGGCTCTTCACCCGTGTCCGCCACGCCTGACCCGACCACCGCACCCGTCGTCCCGGCCGACGTGAACGCGCTGTCCGAGAAGGTGTGGCCGCCGGACGCCCGGCGAGCCGAAGACGGCTCCCTCACCCTCGGTGGCGTTCCGGTCGCCGATCTTCGACACCGCTTCGGCACGCCGCTGTACGTGATCGACGAGATCGCCGTGCGCAACCGCGCCCGCGAGGTGCGGGAGGCGTTCGATGCGGCCGCCGTGCGCCACGGCACGCGCGCCACGGTGTACTACGCGGGCAAGGCCTTCCTGTGCACCGAGGCGGTGCGCTGGGTGACGGCCGAGGGGCTGAACGTCGACGTCGCCACCGGCGGAGAGCTCGCCGTCGCGCTGGCGGCCGGCACCGACCCGGCACGGCTGGGACTGCACGGCAACAACAAGTCCGAGATCGAACTCACCCGCGCCGTGACCGCGGGCGTCGGAACCGTCGTCGTCGACAGCGGAATCGAGATCGAGCGCCTCGCGTCGATCGCGGCGGGGCATGGCGTCGTGCAGAACGTGGCCGTGCGCGTCAACAGCGGCGTTCACGCCGAGACGCATGACTTCCTCGCCACCGCGCACGAGGACCAGAAGTTCGGTTTCACCCTGTCCGCCGCCGAAGCCGCCGTCGGGCGCATCCGTGAGCTGCCGTCCCTTCGCTTCACGGGGCTTCACTGCCATATCGGCTCGCAGATCTTCGGAGCCGCCGGTTTCGCAGAGTCCGCCTCCCGCGTCATCGGCCTGCACGCACGACTGCTGCGCGACGGCGAGGAGCTCACCGTGAACCTCGGCGGCGGATTCGGCATCGCCTACACCGACGCCGACGAGCCCACGCCCATCGCGGATCTCGCGGACGAGATCATCGCGGCCGTCGCCGAGCAGTGCGCCGACCGGGGCATCCCCGTCCCGCCCCTCGCCTTCGAACCGGGCCGCGCGATCGTCGGCCGCGCCGGCGTCACCCTGTACGAGGTGGGAACCGTCAAGCCGGTGGCGGTCGGTGACGACCTGGAGCGGGTCTACGTGAGCGTCGACGGCGGCATGAGCGACAACGCCCGTCCGGCCCTGTACGGCGCCGCCTACTCCGCACGCCTCGCCTCGCGTCGCAGCGACGCCGCCCCGGCGCTCGCGCGTGTGGTCGGCAAGCACTGCGAAGCGGGCGACATCGTCGTCGACGCCGAGTGGCTGCCCGGGGACGTGACCGCCGGAGACCTGCTCGCCGTGCCCGCCACCGGCGCCTACTGCTTCTCGCTGTCGAGCACCTACAACTACGTTCCGCGCCCTCCCGTGATCGCCGTCGGCGACGGCGCTGCGCGAGTGATCGTGCGCGGCGAGACCATCGACGACCTCCTCGCCCGAGACGCCGGCATGCCGGTGGCCACTACGGAAGGGAACGAATGACCGATTACCGCCGATTGAGGGTGGCGCTGCTGGGCGCCGGAGCCGTCGGATCGCAGGTCGCCGCGCTGCTGCGTCAGCACGGCGACGAGCTCGCCGACCGCGCCGGTGCACGCATCGAGCTGGTCGGGATCGCCGTGCGCGACCCCGACGCCCCGCGCGACACCGAGCTGCCCCGTGAGCTGCTGACGACCGATCCGGAGCCCCTGCTGGTCGGATCCGACATCGTCATCGAGCTGATGGGCGGCATCGAGCCGGCGCGCACGCAGCTGCTGGCCGCGATCAATGCCGGCGCAGACGTCGTCACGGCGAACAAGGCGCTGCTGGCCACCCACGGTCCCGAGCTGTTCGACGCAGCCGATCAGGTGGGAGCCTCGGTCTACTACGAAGCCGCCGCGGCGGGGGCGATCCCCATCATCCGGCCGCTGCGCGACTCCCTCGCCGGTGACCGCGTGCAGCGCATCATGGGCATCGTCAACGGCACGACGAACTACATCCTCGACCGGATGGACCGCGAGGGCGCCGACTTCGCCGATGTGCTCGCCGACGCTCAGCGGCTGGGCTACGCCGAGGCGGATCCGACCGCCGACGTCGAGGGCTACGACGCCGCACAGAAGGCCGCGATCCTCGCGAGCCTGGCCTTCCACACCGCCGTCCCGCTGGACGCTGTGCACCGCGAGGGCATCACCCACATCGACAAGCAGATGATGGATGCCGCGCGCAGCGCCGGCTTCGTGATCAAGCTGCTGGCGGTGTGCGAGCGGCTCGTCGGCGGCGCCGAGGACGGCGGCGACGCCATCTCGGTGCGCGTGTATCCGGCCCTCGTCGACCGGGAGCACCCGCTGGCGAGCGTGCACGGAGCCAACAACGCTGTCTTCGTGCAGGCCGAAGCCGCCGGGAACCTCATGTTCTACGGCGCCGGGGCCGGCGGCGTGCAGACCGCGTCCGCGGTGCTCGGCGACGTCGTCTCCGCGGCGCGGCGCCACATCGCCGGGGGCGTCGGCGTCGGCGAGTCCACCCGTGCGAACCTGCCGGTGGTGCCCATCGGCCAGATGACCACCCGCTACCAGATCACCCTCGAGGTGAACGACCAGCCCGGCGTGCTCGCCACGGTCGCGGGCCTGCTCAGCGACGGGCGCGTGTCGATCGCGACGGTCGAGCAGACGCCGGCCGGCGACGGCGACACCGCCGTGGTCCCCACCGGTGAGGCGGCGTACCGCGAGACCGGCACGGCGCGGCTGGTCATCGGCACGCACACGGCACGAGAACAAGACCTCAGCGAGACCGTCGAGCGTCTCGCCTCGAGCGGGGTCGTCGAACGCGTGGTCTCGGTGCTGCGCGTGGAAGGAGACTGAGATGGCACACGTCTGGCGCGGAGTCCTCCGCGAGTATGCCGACCGGCTCGGCGTCACCGACGCCTCGACCGTGGTCACCCTCGGCGAGGGCGGAACGCCGCTGCTGCCCGCCCCGGCGCTGTCGCGCCGCACCGGCACCGACGTCTGGGTGAAGTACGAGGGCATGAACCCGACCGGCTCCTTCAAGGACCGCGGGATGACCGTCGCGCTCTCGCGCGCCGTCGAGCACGGCGCGAAGGCCGTCATCTGCGCGTCCACCGGCAACACGTCGGCGTCCGCGGCCGCGTACGCCGCGCACGCCGGCATCACCGCGGCGGTGCTGGTGCCCGAGGGCAAGATCGCCATGGGCAAGCTCAGCCAGGCCGTCGCGCACAACGGCCGCCTCATCCAGATCCGCGGCAACTTCGACGACTGCCTCGAGATCGCGCGGGAGCTCGCCGACCACTACCCGGTGCACCTGGTCAACAGCGTCAATCCCGATCGCATCGAGGGTCAGAAGACCGCGGCCTACGAGATCGTCGAGACGCTCGGCGACGCGCCCGACTTCCACTTCATCCCCGTCGGCAACGCCGGCAACTACACCGCCTACTCCCGCGGCTACCGCGAAGAGGCCGAGCGCGGCGCCGCCACACGCGTGCCGCGCATGTTCGGCTTCCAGGCGGCCGGCAGCGCGCCCCTCGTCCGCGGCGAGGTCGTGAAGAACCCCGATACGATCGCCAGCGCCATCCGCATCGGCAACCCCGCGTCGTGGGATCTCGCCCTCGAGGCGCGGGAGGCGACCGACGGCTGGTTCGGCGCGATCGACGACGACCGCATCCTCGCCGCACAGAAGCTGCTGGCGGGCGAGGTGGGCATCTTCGTCGAGCCGGCCTCGGCGATCAGCGTGGCCGGGCTGCTGGACCGTGTCGACCAGGGTGTCGTACCCGCGGGGTCGCGCGTCGTGCTCACGGTCACCGGCCACGGCCTGAAGGACCCGCAGTGGGCCCTCCGCAACGCCGACGGCACGCAGGTGGAGCCCACCGTCGTCGACGCGACCACGTCCGAGGTCGCCTCGGTGCTGGATCTCGTGCCGGAGGCCTCGGCGTGACCACACCCGACGGGTCGCGCTCCGTCGTGGTGCGCGTGCCGGCGACCAGTGCCAACCTGGGTCCCGGCTTCGACACGCTCGGCCTCGCGCTGAGCGTGTACGACGAACTCGTGGTGGACCAGCTCGACACCGACGCGATCGAGATCGAGGTCGAGGGCGAGGGTGGAGCCGAAGTGCCCCGCGACGAGTCCCACCTCGTCATCCGCTCGATGCGCTACGCGTACGAGGCCATGGGGCGACGGATGCCCGGCGTGCGCCTGCGGGCCCGGAACGTCATCCCGCACGGCCGGGGGATGGGATCCTCCGGTGCCGCTGTCGTCGCGGGGCTGCTGGCGGCGAAGGGCCTTCTCACCGGAGACGTCGAGATCGGCGAGAACACGCTGCTGCGCCTCGCGACCGAGCTGGAGGGGCACCCCGACAACGTCGCCCCCGCGCTCTTCGGCGGCCTCACCATCGCGTGGATGGACGAGGGGGTCCCCGAGCACAAGAAGCTCCTCGTGCACCGCGGGGTCGCACCTCTCGTGCTCGTGCCGGAATTCACGATGTCCACGAGCGTGGCCAGGAGTCTGCAGCCCCTGCAGGTGCCGCGCGAGGACGCCGTCTTCAACGTCTCGCGCTCCGCCCTCCTCATCGCCGCGCTCACGCAGAGCCCCGAACTGCTGCTGGCGGCCACCGAGGACAAGCTGCACCAGAACTACCGTGCCCAGGCGATGCCCGAGACCGATCGACTGGTGCGCGCGCTCCGCGCGGACGGCTTCGCCGCCGTCGTGTCGGGAGCCGGGCCCAGCGTGCTCGTGCTCGCCGACGGTCCGGGCCGGCGGCTCGAGGCGGCGGCCCTGGCAGCCGACGCGGTCGACACCCCGTGGGATGCGCGGATGCTCGCCGTGGATTTCAAGGGTGGTACAGTGAGGAACAACGCGGAGGGTTCCACGTCATCGTGAATCTGGCCTCCGTCGCATTTCTGCGAAATCACCGCACAGCCCCCGGTACGTTGCCGGCTCTCTGAATCGGCACGCGGCACCCGATCCTTCGGGGGAAGCCGGGGACCTTCTCTGCGCGCGTGCGGTCGCGCATTCCAATCGTTCACAAGGGAGAACTCGTGGAGTCCATCTCCGAGATCCACACCGACGCCGCAGAGGCGTCCGCCGACACCTCGTCGGCATCCACCGCGTCGGCTCCGGCCGATACTGCTCCGGCTGCGGCCGAGAACGCTGCGGCGTCAGAGACGGCGGGGGAGCAGGCCGGCGACGCGCCGGCCGAGAAGCCCGCCCGGGCACCGCGCAAGCGCACTCCGCGTCGCGCGAAGAGCACCGACGCTCCGGCCTCCGACGACTCCGCGGCTGCCGAGGCCGCCCCGGACGCAGCACCGACGCCGTCCGACGATGCGGCTCCTGCCTCCACGGGGGGCTCGCCGGCCGCCGGAGACGCGGATGCCTCGTCCGACACCCCGGAGAAGCCGGCCAAGAAGCCGGCACGCGCCCGCAAGGGACGCGGCAAGGCGGCCTCGGCCGACGCCGAAGAGTCCGGGTCGACCGAGGGCTCCGAGTCGACAGGCTCGCAGCCGAAGGGCGACGACGCGAAGGCCGATGACGCGTCGAAGGGCGGCTCAGCGCCCACCGAGGCAGCCCAGAAGTCCGCCGCCGAGAGCGACGGCGACACGGGCGGCAAGAGCGACGCGACGACGAACGACGACGCCGGCGCCGGTCAGACCAAGAGCGACAACGAGGGCGGGAACGGGCAGGACGGCTCGGACGGCGAGTCCTCGGGCCGCGGTCGCAGCCGCAACCGCAACCGCAACCGGAACCGGAACGCGAACCAGGGACAGAATCAGAACTCCGGCTCGCAGAACAGCGGCCAGAACGCGCAGAACGACGGCGACGACGACGGCCAGGGCTCCGGTCGTGGCCGGCAGCGCAACAAGCGCCGCGGTCAGAACGGCGGCGACGAGTTCGAGACCGAGATCAGCGAGGACGACGTCCTCATCCCGGTCGCGGGCATCCTCGATGTGCTCGACAACTACGCGTTCGTCCGCACCACCGGCTACCTCCCCGGCTCGAGCGACGTCTACGTCTCGCTCGGCCAGGTCAAGAAGTACAACCTGCGCAAGGGCGACGCCGTCGTGGGCGCCATCAAGCAGCCGCGCGAGGGCGAGCAGTCGAGCCGGCAGAAGTACAACGCGCTGGTGAAGGTCGACGCGGTCAACGGGCTGTCGGTCGACGACGCCGCCGACCGGGTCGAGTTCGGCAAGCTCACGCCGCTCTACCCGCAGGAGCGTCTGCGCCTGGAGACGGCCCCCGAGAAGCTGACCCAGCGCATCATCGACCTCGTCGCGCCCATCGGCAAGGGGCAGCGCGGTCTCATCGTCGCGCCGCCCAAGGCCGGCAAGACGATCGTGCTGCAGCAGATCGCGAACGCGATCGCGCACAACAACCCCGAGGTCCACCTCATGGTGGTGCTGGTCGACGAGCGCCCCGAAGAGGTCACCGACATGCAGCGCACGGTCAAGGGCGAGGTCATCGCGTCGACCTTCGACCGTCCCGCCGAGGACCACACCACGGTGGCCGAGCTCGCGATCGAGCGCGCGAAGCGCCTTGTCGAGCTGGGTCGCGACGTCGTCGTGCTGCTGGACTCGATCACCCGTCTCGGGCGCGCCTACAACATCTCGGCGCCGACGTCGGGCCGGGTGCTCACCGGCGGAGTGGACGCCTCGGCGCTCTACCCGCCCAAGCGCTTCTTCGGCGCGGCGCGCAACATCGAGAACGGCGGGTCGCTCACGATCCTCGCGACGGCCCTCGTCGAGACCGGCTCCAAGATGGACGACGTCATCTTCGAGGAGTTCAAGGGAACCGGAAACAGCGAGCTGCGCCTGAACCGTCAGCTGGCCGACAAGCGGATCTTCCCCGCCGTCGACGTCAACGCGTCGAGCACGCGCCGCGAGGAGATGCTCCTGTCGAACGACGAGGTCAAGATCACCTGGAAGCTGCGGCGGGCCCTCGCGGGGCTGGAACCCCAGCAGGCGCTCGAGGTCGTGCTGGGCAAGCTCAAGGAGACCCAGTCGAACGTCGAGTTCCTCGTGCAGATGCAGAAGTCGATCCCCGCGCCCGCCCACGGGGGCAACGGCGCGCACGGATCCGACAACAGCATCCGCTGACCCGCGGAGGTCGGCGTGTTCGAGTCCGTCCAGGGGCTGATCGAGGAGTACCGCGACGTCGAGCGCGAGCTGTCGGATCCGGCGGTGCACGCGGATGCGGCGCGCGCGAAGCGCGTGAACCGTCGGTATGCCGAGTTGTCGCGCATCGTGCGCGCCTACGAGGCGTGGACGGCCTCGGGCGACGACCTCGAAGCGGCGCGCGAACTCGCGCGGGAGGACGATGCCTTCGCCGCGGAGGTGCCGGCCCTCGAGGAGGAGCGCGCCCGGCTGCAGGAGAAGCTGCGGCGCCTGCTGATCCCTCGCGACCCCGACGATGCCCGTGACGTGATCATGGAGATCAAGGCGGGGGAGGGCGGCGCCGAGAGTGCCCTGTTCGCCGCGGACCTGCTGCGCATGTACCTGCAGTACGCCGCATCGAAGGGCTGGAAGACCGAGCTGCTGGAGCGGGACGAATCCGACCTCGGTGGCTACAAGAACGTGCAGGTCGCGATCAAGGGGGCGTCTTCCGACCCGGCGCAGGGTGTGTGGGCGCACCTGAAGTACGAGGGCGGAGTGCACCGCGTGCAGCGTGTCCCGGCGACGGAGTCGCAGGGGCGCATCCACACCTCGACGACCGGCGTGCTGGTGTTCCCCGAAGTCGACGAGCCCGACGAGGTCGAGATCAACCCGAACGATCTCAAGATCGACGTCTACCGGTCGTCGGGTCCGGGCGGACAGTCGGTGAACACGACGGACTCCGCCGTGCGGATCACGCACGTGCCGACCGGGATCGTCGTGTCGATGCAGAACGAGAAGTCGCAGCTGCAGAACCGCGAGGCGGGGATGCGCGTGCTGCGGGCACGGCTGCTCGCCCGTCAGCAGGAGGAGCGCGATGCTCAGGCGGCCGACGCGCGCAAGTCGCAGATCCGCGGGATGGACCGTTCCGAGCGCATCCGCACCTACAACTTCCCCGAGAACCGCATCGCCGACCACCGCACGGGGTACAAGGCCTACAACCTCGACCACGTCATGGACGGTGCCCTCGAGCCGGTGATCGAATCCGCGATCACGGCCGACGAGGAGGCGCGTCTGGCGTCACTCGCCGGCGACTCCTGAGACACGCCTGACGGCCGGACCTGCCGGCCGGGAGCCGGTCCACAACTCCTCAGGGCCCGGACCTGCCGCCCGGATGCGGTTCACAACTCCTCGAATCCGGGCGTGACGGCGCCGTGCGGCGTCGCTCGCCCGGCCTATCGGCCCGGAAGTGAGGAGTTGTGAACGGCGGAGACACGCCACCGGGAGCGGCGGAGGCTCAGATCACGTACTCGGGAGCGGCGAGGAGAGCGCGGGTGTCGACGTCGGCCGTCCTCGGGCGGGGCTTGGCGGGCACACCCACGAGGATGCTGTCGGCCGGTGCGCTCTTGGTGACCACCGCGTTGGCTCCGACGACGCTTCCCGCGCCGATCGTGATGGGACCGAGGATCTTCGCACCGGCACCGACGGCGACGCCGTCTTCCAGAGTCGGATGGCGCTTGCCGCCGTTGCGCTGACGTCCACCCAGCGTGACGCCGTGGTAGAGCATGACGTCATCGCCGACCTCGGCCGTCTCGCCGACGACGACCCCCATGCCGTGGTCGATGAAGAACCGGCGTCCGATGCTCGCGCCGGGGTGGATCTCGATGCCGGTGAGCCATCGGGTCAGCTGCGATCCCGCGCGCGCGACGAAGCGGAAACGTCGCGTCCACAGGGCATGCCAGACCCGGTGGCCCCACACGGCGTGGAGTCCGGGGTACAGCAGCGCGATCTCGACCGCCGAGCGCGCGGCCGGGTCGCGCAGCTTCGCGGCGGCGAGGTCGTCGCGAACGTCGGACCACAGGCCCATCCGCTCAGTCCTCCACGAGGTCGGCATACAGCGGGGTCGACAGGTACCGCTCGCCGAACGAGGGGATGATCACGACGATGTTCTTGCCCGCCGCCTCCGGGCGTGCGGCGACCTGCAGGGCTGCCCAGATTGCGGCGCCGCTGGACATGCCGACGAGGATGCCGTCCTTCGCCGCGGTCTCGCGCGCCAGTCGCAGCGCGTCGTCGAGCTCGACGTCGATGACCTCGTCGATGACGTCGCGGTCGAGGATGGCCGGAACGAAGTTCGGGCCGATGCCCTGGATCTTGTGCGGCCCCGGAGTGCCCTCGGTCAGCAGCGGCGAGTCCTTGGGCTCGACGGCGATGACCTTCGCGCCGGGCACCTTCTCCTTGAGCACCTGGCCGACGCCGGTGATGGTGCCGCCGGTGCCGATGCCGGCGACGAAGTAGTCGACCGCGCCGTCGGTGTCGCGCAGGATCTCCTCCGCCGTGGTCCTGCGGTGGATCGCCGGGTTCGCCTCATTGGCGAACTGCTTGGCGAGGATGGCGCCGGGGGTCTTCGCCGCGACCGCCTCGGCCTCCTCGACCGCGCCCTTCATGCCCTTGGCCGGGTCGGTGAGCACGAGCTCGGCGCCGAAGGCCTTCAGCAGCATGCGGCGCTCCTTCGACATCGAGGCGGGCATCGTGAGCACCACCTTGTAGCCGCGCGCCGCGCCGACCATCGCCAGGGCGATCCCGGTGTTGCCGCTGGTGGCCTCGACGATCGTGCCGCCGGCGGTCAGGTCGCCCGAGGCCTCGGCGGCATCGACGATGGCGACACCGAGGCGGTCCTTGACGCTGGAGGCGGGGTTGTAGAACTCGAGCTTGGCCAGGATGTTGGCCTCGGTGCCCTCGGCCACCCGGTTCAGCCGGACGAGAGGGGTGTCACCGAAGGCGGAGGTGATGTCGGAGTGGATGCCGGGCATTGCGTGCCTTTCGCTGTCGACGGGTTCGAGGGGAACAGTCCGAGCCTAGGCGAGGCGAAACCCGACGGCGCGATTATGTCGCAACCGCGCCCGCCGTCGCCGCGGCGGCATCGCGCGCCCGCCTAAGCTGTACAGGTCATGCCCTCCTCCGACGCATCCGCCCCGGTGTCCGAGGCGCTCCGCCACGCCTCCTCGCGACTGGAGCGCGCCGGCGTCATCGACGCGATCGTCGACGCGGAGTTGCTCCTCGGTCACGTGCTCGCGCTCTCTCGCGGGGGAGTGCAGGCGGCCGCGTTCCGCGGTGACGGCCTCACGAGCGCGCAGGCGGATGACTTCGCGGACCTCGTCGAACGGCGCGCGACCCGCGTTCCCCTGCAGCATCTCACCGGCGTCGCCCCGTTCCGCTCCCTCGAGCTGAGCGTCGGACCCGGGGTCTTCGTGCCGCGACCGGAGACGGAGATCGTCGCGCAGCTCGCCATCGACGCCCTGCGGGCGGCCGCGGCCCCCGAGCCGATCGCGGTCGATCTCGGCACCGGCAGCGGCGCCCTCGCGCTCGCCATGGCGACGGAGGTGCCGCACGCCCGGGTGCACGCCGCGGAGAACTCCGTCGACGCGTTCGTGTGGGCGAAGGAGAACTTCGCCCGGTGGGGAGGCGACAACGCGAGCGTGGCGTTCATCGATCTCGCCGACGCCTTCCACGAGCTCGACGGCACCGTGTCCGTGGTCGCCTCCAACCCGCCGTACGTGCCTGACGACGCGATCCCGCGAGACCCGGAGGTGCGCCATCACGATCCCGCCGCGGCGCTGTACGGAGGTCCCGACGGACTCGACGTCATCCGGGTGATCAGCCGGGTCGGCCTGCGGCTGGCGCACCCGGGCGGCACGATCGTCCTCGAGCACGGTGAATGGCAGGGGGAGGCGATCCGCGCCGTCTTGGAAAACGATGGCTGGCGTGCGGCCGCGACCCACCCGGACCTGACCATGCGCGACCGCGCCACCACTGCCGTCCGACCCTGATCGGTGGATGCCCCCGGCCGTGGGGAGTGCGCAGGAGTTGCGCCTAGAATCATGTCGTCATGTCCTCCCTCTTCGACTGCCGGAACGAGTCCGAGCTCCTGGCCGGCATGCGCCGGGCGCGCCAGGCCATCGGCCGAGGCGATCTGATCGTCGTCCCCACCGACACCGTGTACGGCATCGCCGCCGACGCGTTCTCGGCGTCCGCCGTGCAGCGTCTGCTGGAGGCGAAGGGCCGCGGCCGGCAGTCGCCGCCGCCGGTGCTGGTCGGGGGAGTGGACACGCTCCGCGCGCTCGTGTCGGAGGTCCCGGAGGCCGTCGAACGGCTCGTGGCGGAGTTCTGGCCGGGCGGGCTGACCATCGTGCTTCCCGCGCAGCCGTCGCTGTCGTGGGACCTCGGCGACACCCACGGCACCGTGGCGGTCCGGATGCCCGATCATCGGCTCACCCTCGAGCTGCTCGAGGAGACGGGACCGCTGGCGGTCTCCAGCGCCAACCTCACCGGCAGGCCGGCCGCGGTGGCGGTGCTCGACGCCATGGCGATGCTCGGCGACAGTGTCTCCACGTACCTCGACGACGGCCCGAGCGCGACCGGGGTCGCCTCCACGATCGTCGACGCGACCTCGCTGGTCGTCGGTCCCGAGCCCGTGGTGCGCGTGCTGCGGGAGGGGGCGATCTCCCGGGAGCGTCTGCGCGACGTGCTCGGCGACCTCCTCGAGCCCGACGAGTCTCAGGTCGAGGAGGCGCCCGGACCCGTTTCCGGCGGCGACTCGTGAAGCAGTACCTGTTCACGGTCCTGCTCACCGCCGCCGTCACCCTCGCCCTGTCGTGGGCGGTGTGGCGACTCAGCCTCCGCTTCAAGCTGTACCCCGGCATCCGCGAGCGCGACGTCCACAAGACGCCCACGCCGCGCCTCGGGGGCATCGCGATGTTCCTCGGAGTCGTCACGGCGTTCCTCGTGTCGTCGCAGCATCCGTTCTTCCAGATCTTCTGGGCCGATCCGCGCCCGGTCTACGCGATCCTGGCCGCGACCGCCCTCATCGTGCTCGTGGGCGTCGCCGACGACCTGTGGGATCTCGACTGGATGATCAAGCTCGGCGCGCAGTTCGTCGCCGCCGGAATCATCGCGTGGTTCGGCGAGTTGCAGATCTATGCGCTCCCCATCGGCGGGATCTCCCTCTGGTCGGGGTGGGTGAGCTTCACCATCACCGTGTTCGCGATCGTCGTCGTCATGAACGCCGTGAACTTCATCGACGGGCTCGACGGGCTCGTGGCCGGAGTGTGCCTCATCGCCAACGGCGTGTTCTTCGCGTACTCCTACCTGCTCGTGCGCGACACCGGCGCCAGCAGCTACTTCAACCTCGCCTCGTTCATCGCGGCCGTCCTGGTGGGCGCCTGCATCGGCTTCCTCCCCCTGAATTGGAATCCCGCGAAGATGTTCATGGGCGATTCCGGCGCGCTCATGCTCGGTCTGCTGATGGCGACCTCGGCGATCGCGATCACGGGACAGCTGGATCCGGCGATCATCGGCGACAACGACGTGTTCGGCCGCTCGCAGCTGCTCGGTGCATTCATCCCGATCCTGCTGCCGATCGTCGTGGTGATCCTGCCTCTGCTCGATTTCGGCCTGGCGGTGATCCGCCGCATGGGAGCGGGCAAGAGCCCGTTCTCTCCCGATCGCAAGCACCTCCATCACCGCATGCTCGACATGGGTCACAGCGATCGCGACGCCGTCCTGATCTTCTACGCGTGGACGGCGGTCGTGAGCCTCGCCTTCCTCCTGATGTACATCGGCACCGCGCAGGAGTGGCCGGGAGACTACCTGCTCGGCGTCGTGTTCGGCGCCGTCGGCGTCGTCGCGTGCCTCGTCGTCACCCTCCTGCCCTCCCGTCGCTCCGCCATCAGCCCGAAGGAAGCCGTATGAGCCCTCATCCCGTCTCGAGCACTCCGATCCTGCGCACGGCGCTGGTGTGGTCCGGAGCCGTCACCGCCGTTCTGGCGATCGCAGCCGCCGTGATCGGCTTCCTGGTGGCCGGAACCGAAGGCTTCTGGAGCGGGCTGGCCGGTGTGCTGATCGCCGCGGTCTTCCTCGGCATCACCGCCGCGAGCATCCTCATCGCCAACCGGTGGTACGGCGACCCGCTCTACGTGCCGGTCTTCTTCGGCATCGTGCTCGGCGGATGGCTCCTCAAGCTCGTCCTGTTCATCGTGGCGCTGCTCGTGCTGCGCGATCAGGCATGGGTCGCGCCCGCGGTGTTCTTCGTCGCTCTCGTCGTGAGCGTCATGGCCTCTCTCGCCGTCGACGTCGTGGTTCTGCTGAAGATGCGCATCCCGCACGTGAGCGATGTGTCGTTGCCGGGTGCGGACGACCGCGGCGGGCCCGATTCGGACGCGGACTCGGGGGCGCCCCGAGTTTGATAGTGTTGTTCCGCGCCCGCGCTCTCTTCGTGAGCAGCTCGCGGATGACTCTCACCGACCATCGTCGCTACGGTACCCACCGTCGCCCCGAAGCTGGAGCCAGCGCTGATCACTCAAGCTGCGACACTGATCGCCACCGCCACGTCCACTGACGACGAATTCCACCCGCCGTCGATCGCGGACTTCTTCCCTCCGGCGATCTTCTTCGAGGGCACCGCCTTCGAGATCACCCGCATCAACCTGGCGCAGTTCCTCGCGACCGCCGTCCTGGTGATCCTGTTCCTCGTCGGAACCCGGCGGCTGAAGCTCGTCCCCGGCCGCTTCCAGAGCGTCATCGAGATGGCGCTGGACTTCGTCCGCGTCAACATCGCCGAGGACCTGCTGGGCAAGAAGGACGGCCAGCGCTTCCTGCCGATCCTCACGACGATGTTCTTCATGATCCTGTTCATGAACCTGACGGGCATCATCCCCGGCATCAACATCGCCGGCACGAGCGTCATCGCCGTTCCGCTCCTGCTCGCCGTCATCGCCTACGTGACCTTCATCTACGCCGGCATCCGCAAGAGCCCGGGCAACTTCTTCAAGAACTCCCTCATGCCCTCCGGCGTGCCGTGGCCGCTGTACATCATCATCATCCCGCTCGAGTTCCTCTCGACGTTCATCATCCGCCCGGTCACGCTCACCCTGCGTCTGCTGATGAACATGATCGTCGGGCACCTGATGCTGGTGCTGTTCTTCTCCGCCACGCAGTACTTCGTCTTCACCCTCGGAGGCCTGTGGACCGTGCTCGGCGCGGGCACGCTCGCCTTCGGCTTCGTCTTCACCCTGTTCGAACTCCTGGTGGCTTTCCTCCAGGCGTACGTCTTCACCATCCTCACCGCGGTCTACATCCAGCTCGCGGTTGCGGAAGAGCACTGAGCGGGCCGGCACACGCCGTCCCACCCAACCGAAAGGAAACACCCCCGTGGACGCAACTACGGTTCTCGCCCAGGTGACGGGCTCCATCGCGAGCGTCGGTTACGGCCTGGCCGCCATCGGTCCCGCCATCGGCGTGGGCATCGTCGTCGGCAAGACCATCGAGGGCGTGGCTCGTCAGCCCGAGCTCGCCGGTCGCCTGCAGGTCCTGATGTTCATCGGTATCGCCTTCACCGAGGCGCTCGCCTTCATCGGTATCGCCACCGGCTTCATCTTCGGCTTCTAAGCAGACCCCGCACACGTAAGGAGACAGGATGCAAGAGCTTCTTGTCACACTCGCCGCGGAAGAAGGCGAGACGCCGAGCCCGCTGATCCCCGCGATCTACGACATCACCTGGTCGGCGGTGTGCTTCGTCGTCATCCTCTTCATCTTCTGGCGCGTCGTGCTGCCGCGGATGAACAAGCTGCTCGACGAGCGCTCGACCGCGATCGAGGGCAACATCGCCAAGGCCGACGAGGCGCAGCGCAAGGCCGAGGCCGCGCTGCAGGAGTACACCGCTGCACTCGCCGACGCCCGCAAGGAAGCCGGTGAGATCCGCGACGCCGCCCGTGAGGACGGCAAGAAGATCGTCGCCGAGGCGAAGGACTCCGCAGCGAGCGAGGCGGCGCGCATCACCGCGTCGGCGCACTCGCAGATCGAGGCGGAGCGCCAGGCGGCGCTCGTGTCGCTGCGCGGAGAGGTCGGCACGCTCGCGCTCGATCTCGCCGGCGGCGTGATCGGAGAGACGCTGTCCGACGACGCGAAGGCTCAGGCCGTCGTCGACCGCTTCCTCGCCGACCTCGAGGCCGAGAAGGCGGCGCAGTAATGGGCAGCGCGACCACTCAGGCGCTCGCGGGCACCACCGCGGCGCTCGGCTCCGCGTCCGGCGTCGACATCGACGTCGCGCGCGAGCTGTTCGCCGCGGCTCGGTCGGTCGGCGACACCTCCGCACTGAGCGGCGCGCTGGCCGACTCCGCAGCGGCACCGGCCCCGCGGGCGAAGGTCGTCGCCGACGTGTTCGGCGCGGCGCTCCGCCCGGTCTCGGTGTCGCTGCTGACCGCAGCGGTCTCCGAGCGCTGGTCGTCGGCCTCCGACATGGTCGACGGGCTCGAAGAGCTCGCAATCCGTGCCGCAGCCGTCGCAGAGCCGGCCGCGCCGGTCGAAGACGAGCTCTTCCGCTTCACGCGGACGGTGGCGGAGAACCCGGAGCTCGAACTGGCGCTCGGCAGCCGACTCGGCGACGCATCCGCCAAGGGTGCCCTCGTCGACACGCTGCTGACCGGACGCTCGAGCGAGGCAGCACGGCTGATCGTCTCCTCGCTCGTGCAGCAGCCGCGGGAGCGCCGCGTGCGACAGCTCGTGGCCAACGCGATGCGCGTGGTCGCCGACCAGCGCGGCCGCACGGTCGCGACGGTCTCCTCGGCCGCGCCGCTCAGCGACGCCCAGGTCCAGCGCCTGTCGGCGACGCTGTCGAAGCGGTACGGCACCGAGGTCGCGATCAACACCGTCGTGGACCCCGCGGTCATCGGCGGCGTGCGGGTGCAGATCGCGAACGACGTCATCGACGCCAGCGTGTCCACGCGCCTGGCCGAACTCCGGCAGCGACTGGCCGGCTAACAGACTTCCCGCCGCAAGGCGGAGGCTTCGGGCCACGGCCCCACACAGAAGTAGTGAGTACAAAGGGAAGACAATGGCAGAACTCTCTATCAGCCCCGACGTCATCCGTGACGCGCTGAAGGACTTCGTCGCCGCCTACGAGCCCACCGGGGCCGCGGCGACGGAGGTCGGCACCGTCGTGGACGCCGCGGACGGCATCGCCCACGTCGAGGGCCTGCCCGGCGTCATGGCCAACGAACTGGTCGTGTTCGAGGACGGCACGCAGGGTCTCGCCCTGAACCTCGACGAGCACGAGATCGGTGTCGTCGTGCTCGGCGACTTCGCCGGCATCGAAGCCGGCCAGCAGGTCACGCGCACCGGCGAGGTGCTCTCGGTGCCCGTCGGCGACGGCTACCTCGGCCGCGTGGTCGACCCGCTCGGCAACGCGATCGACGGACTCGGCGACATCGCCTCGATCGGGCGCCGCGCGCTCGAGCTGCAGGCTCCCGGCGTCATGCAGCGCAAGAGCGTGCACGAGCCGATGCAGACC
>CEQU01004819.1_pt1 | contig 118808 bp, 108 predicted proteins | sample 531031 | NCBI WGS metagenome assembly CEQU01 (sample SAMEA2621216, study PRJEB7988) | marine metagenome | isolation source: saline water (ENVO:00002010), including
GGGGCGGCGTCGGGGCGGATCTGGGGCTGTGGCACTAACTCAGGCTGAGGAGGACGGTGAGGCCTGATTGGTGGCGTTTCGGGGCGTCTTCACTCCTGCAGCCTGAGTTACGGCACGCCGAGGCGGCGGCAGCGGGGCCGGGCTGTAGCGGGGCGAGGCTGCGGCACGGAGACGGCGGGACCGGGGCTGCGGGGCGGGCGGCGGCAGCGTGGCGGGACCGGGGCGGCGGGCCGGGGCTGCGAGGCGGCGGCGGGGCGACGGGGCGGCGGGGCGGGACGGAACCCCGGATGCGGGTTCGAGAGGTTTAGGGGTTCCCCCGGAAGCGCGGGGGACGTCCCGGTGTGAGACTCGATGCACCAGACGACGCACCGGGCACAACTGGGGGAGCCCGGAAGCGGCCGGCGGGATCTGTCGCTTGTCCCGCCGGCGTCTGGGGCCCGGAACGTGTTCGGCGCGAGAATGGATGCGTGAGTGCCGCGACTTCGCTGACCGACGTGCCCGCCCCGACCTTCGTGATGTCCGAGGACGGCTTCCGCCTCGCCACGTACACCTGGGGTGACGAAGGGCAGCCGACGGTGATGCTCGTGCACGGGTTCGCCTCGAGCACCCGGGACAACTGGGTGAACACCGGCTGGGTGCGCGACCTCACCAGCGACGGATTCCGCGTTCTCGCCCTCGACCAGCGCGGCCACGGGGCCAGCGACAAGCCCCACGAGTCGCGTGAGTATGCGCTCGCGGCCCTCGCCCGCGACGTCGAGACGGTCCTCGACACCTACCTCGTCGACACCGTCGCGTACGTCGGCTACTCCCTCGGCGCTCGTGTCGGCTGGGAGGTCGCTCGGGATCTTCCGGGGCGGATCGAGCGGGTGGTGCTGGGCGGCGTTCCCGACGGGGTGCCGCTGAGCAAGCTCGACCTCGATCAGGCGCGGGCCTACGTGCGCGAGGGCGCAGCGGTGACGGATGAGCGCACGCAGCAGTACATCGGCCTGATCGAACGGGTCGGCGGCAACGACCTCGAGGCTCTGCTCGCGATCGCCGAGGGGCTGCGCGCCTCGGGCGCCGCCGACCCGGACCCGACGGCGGCGCCCACCCAGCCCGTGCTGATCGCGACCGGCTCCCGCGACGCCATCCTCGAGGGCTCGAAGGCGCTCGCCGCCGCGTGCCCGCAGGGCCGGTTCGTCGAGATCCCGAACCGTCATCACTTCAACGCGCCGGGCTCGCGGGATTTCCGCGCCGCCGCGCGCGAGTTCCTCGCCGGCTGATTCGCCGAGATCCCCCCGCACGCGAAACGCTCCGGGCGCGCGTCGGTAGATGCACGCCCCACTCCGGTGGCCGCATCATGGGCGGTTCCTCCATGGCCGGCGGCTGCCCGCAGACGTAGTTTCGGCAGGTACCTGCCCCTTCGTGGGTCTGCGATGTTCCGGGAGGATCGATGCCGATCAACAGCCGTCTGCAGGGCCTGCGCGACCACACGCCAGAGGAGCGCCGACGGCGGGTCGTGGAGGGAGCGGGGCTGCCGGCCGACGCGCTGGATCCCCTCGGCATCGGCGGTGGCCTCACCCTCGAACAGGCCGATCACATGATCGAGAACGTCGTGGGGACCATGGCGATCCCGGTGGGTGTCGCCACGAACTTCCACATCGACGGGGTCGACCGGCTCGTGCCGATGGCCACCGAGGAGCCGAGCGTGGTGGCCGCCGCCTCCAACGCGGCGCGCATGGCGCGCGGGCACGGCGGCTTCCGCACCTCGCACACCGGCGACGTGATGGCCGCGCAGATCCAGATCCTCGACGCGGTCGATCCCGAGGGCGTGCGGATGCGCGTGCTCGAGGCCCGCGACGAGCTCGTCGCCCTCGCCAACGACCAGGACCCGGTCCTGGTGCAGTTCGGCGGCGGCGCGCGGGACGTGACCGCGCGGGTGATCTCCACGCGCGTCGGTCCCCAGGTGATCGTGCACCTGCACGTCGGCCGCACGATCGTGACCGCCCTCGATCCCGACGACGCGGTGCTGGCGACGGCCGAGGTCGGATGGGCCTGACGGCCTCAGCGCGGCACATGCTGCGCGGGCGCATCCGCCCCCAGGCTCAGCACGCGCTCGGGATGCTCGATCGCCGCGGTCTGGGCCATCATCCCGCCCATCGAGTGCCCGACGAGGTGCGCGGCGGTGATGTCGAGCTCATCCAGCACGCGCACCACGTCGTCCGCCATGTCGGAGAGGTCGTAGCCGCCGTCGATCTCTTCGTCGCCGCCGAAGCGCTGCGACAGTCCGGTGTCGCGGTTGTCCATGCGCACGACGTGAAAGCCCTCCGCCACGAGCAGTTCGACGAGCCGGTCGTCCCAGCTGATCAGCTGCGCGCCGCCCCCGGAGATGAGTACGATCGCCGGATCCGCCGGATTCCCCTCGGTCTCGAAGTAGATCGAGACATCGTCGACGCGGGTATAGGGCATCCGACGAATCTACCCAGCCTCGCCACCCCGCGGAACGTGCTGCCACCCCATGCCTTCGTCCGGCATATGTGCTCGCGGCACAGTGGGCGCGTGGGCAGTGGGCGCGCAGGGGCGACTCCGCGACGCAGCCCTTCCCACCGAGCCACCCCCTTTTCGCCGAGCCACCCCTTTCCGCCGCGACGAAACGGGGCCGTTCGGTGGGAAAGGGCCGGTTCGGATGCGGCCGTGCCGTCGCCGGCTCGGGACTCAGTCCGCCAGCACCGGATGCGCGTCGCCGAGGCGGTCGTGGCCCGGGCGCTCGGTCACGCGGGAGCGCAACGTGTTCCCCGGTGTGCCTGCGCGCAGCCGGCCGCGCTCGCGGAGGATCGGCATGACGAGGCGGCCGAAGTCCTCGAGGTCGGCCGGCTCGAACACCGGCTCGAGGAGGAACCCGTCGAGATCGGTCTCGGCAGCGAGGTGCTCGATCGCGTCGGCGACCTGCACCGGGTCTCCCACGACGCGGAACCCGCGCGTGCCGCGTCCGCGCAGCTGGTCGAGGATCTCCCGCACGGTCGGGGCGTTCTCGCCGAGGAAGCGCTCGATGTTGCTCGTGCCCATCTGCCCGACCGGGCCGCCCTGCTCGAGCACCTGGTGAAGGGTCTTGTCGGGGTCGAGGGCGAGCAGGTCGATGCCGGTGTTGCCGGCGTAGAGGGATGCGACGATCTCGTCGGTCTGCATCGCATCGAACTCGGACTCGTAGCGCTTCGCGTCGGCCTCGGTCTCGCCGACGAAGACGGTGAGCCCGGCCATGAGCTTCACGCCGCGCGGGTCGCGCCCGCGCTCGGCGGCCAGGCGCCGGATGTCGGCCACGGCGGCAGCGGTACGCGGCGGCGTGGTGGCCTGCACGAACACGCACTCGGCGTTGCGCGCGGCGAAGGCGCGCCCGGCGGGCGAGGTGCCGGCCTGGAACAGCACCGGCGTGCGCTGCGGCGAGGGCGGGGCGCCGAAGTAGCCGCGCGAGCGGTAGTGCTCGCCCTCGAAGACGACCGGATGCACGCCCTCGCGCCGCGCATACACGCCGGCGTCGCGATCCGCGACGCGGGCGTCGTCATCCCACCCCTGCTCCCACAGGCGCGCGGCGAGCTCCACGTACTCGGATGCCATGGCGTAGCGCGTGTCGTGGGGCACGATCTCGTCCTGCCCGAACACGTCCGCGACGGCGTTCTGGGAGGCGCCGGTGACGATGTTCCATCCGACCCGTCCGCCGGTGAGGTGGTCGAGGGTCGCGAAGCGTCGCGCCAGCTGTGCGGGATGCTCCAGCCCGGTCGACATGGTCACCACGAACCCCAGGGTGTCGGTGTGCTGGGCGAGCAGCGGAAGCAGGTAGTCGGGGTCGATGGCGGAGAAGTTGATGCCCTTGGTGGCCGCGATCTCCGGCAGATCGGCGTCGACGAGCGGATACCCGTAGCCGCCCGCGAAGAAGAGGAAGTCGAAGCCTGCGTCCTCCAGGACCCGGGCGATGTGGATCCAGTGCTGCGGATCGAGGAAATCGGCGCTGCGGCTGCGCGGGTGCGCCCAGCTGAACGTGCCGCCCACCTGCGGTGCGGTCACTTCAAACACGCCGAAGTGCAGGGTCTTCGCGTCGGTCATGCGTGCACCGCCACCCGTCGATGCGCCGCCCCCGGATGGGTGTCGGCCAGACGCGGCCCCGCACCGAGCAGCCGCTCTCGCAGGGTCACCTTGGGGTTCTCGGCGGCGACGAGTCCGCGGGTGCGCAGTTCGGGCATGACGAGGTCGAGGAAGGAGTCGAAGGTGCCGGTGTGGTCGGGCTGCACGAGGAACCCGTCGGCGCCGGTGTCCGCGATGGCGCGCTCGGCCGCGTCGACGACCTCCGCCGGGGTGCCGACGAACGGCGTGCCCATGACGGAGTTGCGCTGGAACTCCTCCAGGATCTCGCGCACCGTCGGCGCATCCGGACCGGTGAAGCGCTCGATGTTCGTGCGTCCGGTCTGCGAGCTCGACACCGCAGCGGGGTCGAGCGGCCGGTCGGGGTTCATGCCGGACAGATCCAGCCCGGTGTAGAACGCGTACGCGGCCGCGGCGTCGTCGAGCGAGCGCGCCTCGGTGACCCGTCGCTGGATATCGCGCGCGCCCTCCGCGGTCTCGGCGACGATGAACGTGCCCGCGATGAGGCACGTGACCGACTCCGGGTCGCGGCCGTAGCCCTCGGCGCGGCGGCGGATGTCGGTGATCTGGGAAGCCATCGCCGGGACCTCGGCGGCGAGGAAGACCGCCTCGGCGTAGCGCGCGGCGAGGTCGCGCCCGGGGGAGGATGTGCCCGCCTGGAACAGCAGCGGCGTGCGCTGCGGTCCGGGCGGCACCGTCAGCAGGCCCTTGGCGTCGAAGTGCGGCCCGTGGTGCTCGATCTCGCGCACCTTGTCGGGGTCGGCGAAGACGCCGCGCTCGCGGTCGACGGCGAGGCCGTCGTCATCCCATGACCCCTCCCACAGTTTCAGCGACAGGTCGACGTGGTCGGTGGCGATCTCGTAGCGCTTGTCGTGGTCGGTCAGCGGGATGCCGAACAGGCGCGCGGACGCGTTCTGACCGGCGCCGGTGACGATGTTCCAGCCGATGCGTCCGCGCGTGAGGTGGTCGAGCGTCGCGAGCTTGCGGGCGACCATTGGAGGCTTCTCGACCATGGTCGAGAGGGTGACGGCGAGACCCAGGCGGTCGGTCACGGCGGCGAGGGCGGGGAGGATCGCCATCGGATCGGCTTTCGGGAACTGGATGGCGCCGCGGATCGCGGCCGGCGGCACGGCATCGTCGACGATCGGGTATCCGTAGTCGTCGGCGAGGAACAGGAAGTCCACGCCGGCTTGTTCGCAGCGCCGTGCCATCGTGACCCAGTACTCCAGGTCGAGGTAGTCCGTCGACCGGTTCTCGGGCAGCTTCCACATGCCCATCGGGCCTGCGCTCTGGAACATGCCGAGCTTCCACGGTGCCGCCATCCGACTCTCCTCCGACCTGAGTGAACTGAACGGTTCACACTGTAGGCGGCGATTGTTTCGGCGAGGTCACCGGCGGGTCAGAAGCGCGTGCACCGTGGCGTGGTTCGCCGCGCGAAGCTCGTCGGGATCGACGCCGGTGAGGGTGAGGAACTGCAGGCCGCGCCAGAGGCCGACCAGCTGCGTCGCCGCGACGCGGGCGTCGTCGGCGCCGAAACCGTCGCGCCGCAGCACCTCGGCGGTCGCGTCGATCCACTCGTGCGCGATGCGGTCGGTGAAGGCGTCCCAGCCGTCGCGGTCGCGCATCGCGGTGCCGAACTGCTGGAAGAACAGGCGCAGGAACGGGTGGTTCTCGGGCGCGGAGAGGTCTTCCCACACCGCCAGCAGGCGCTGTTCGATCGGACCGTCGCCGGCGAGGCGGGCGAACATGTCGCGCAGGCGGGGAAAGCGCTCGAACGCCGCCTGCGCGGCCTCATCCAGCAGCCCCTGCTTGGAGCCGAAGTAGTACAGCACCATGCGGTTGTTCGACCCGATACCGCGCGCGATCGCGCTGAGGCTCATGTCGATCACGCCCTCGCGCAGGATGAGGTCGGTCGCGAGCCCGAGCAGGCGCGCGCGCTCCGGGCTGTCGCCGGCGTCGTTCACGCGAGCCAGGCGTCGATGGCGGACCTCGCGCGCGCCTTCGTCTCGTCATCGGCGAGGGTGGTCTCGATCGAGGTCCACGCGCACGCGGCGAGCTGCTCGTCGGTCATCCCGAGTTCCCGCCGGCACAGCTCGTACTCGTCGAGGATGTCGGGCCCGAACAGGATCGGGTCGTCGGCGTTGATCGAGCAGCGCACACCCGCATCCAGCAAACCCACGAGCGGATGCGCGGTCATGTCGTCGACGACTTCGAGCAACAGGTTCGAGGTGGGGCACACATCCAGCGGGATGCCGCGATCGGCCAGTTCCGCCACGAGCGCCGGGTCTTCCGCCGCGCGGACGCCGTGGAGGATGCGGTCGGCCTGCAGGGCATCCAGGGCGTCGCGGATCGACTCCGGGCCCACGAGTTCGCCGGCGTGCGGCGTGGACTGGAGCCCGGCGGCCTTGGCGAGGGCGAACGGCTCGGCGAAGTCGCCGGCGGGGTAGCCGCGCTCCTCGTTGGCGAGCCCGAGGGAGACCACGCCGTCGCCGGCGCGCGCGGCGGCCGCACGAGCGATCACCATGGCTTCATCGAGATCGCGCATCCGGTCGATGGTCGGCATGAGTCCGAAGGCGACGCCGTGTGCCGCCGACGCGGCGCGGGCCAGCGCGATGAGTTCGTTCAGCGCCGCCTCGACGGTGCCGTAGCGTTCGGCGTAGAACTGCGGGCTCACGGCGAGTTCGAGGTAGGCGACGCCCTGCGCCGCCTGATCGGCGAAGATCTCATCGGTCAGGATGCCCAGATGGTCGGGGTGGTCGAGCGAGGCCAGGAGGCTGCGATACGTCGCGCTGAATTGGGTGAAGCCGGCGAAGCCGGTCGTCGGCGCCTCGTCGATGCCGAGCTTCTGCGACAGTCGCGTGAGCGTCGCCGGGCGCATCGCCGCCTCCATGTGCAGGTGCAGGTGTCCCTTGGGGAGGTCGCGCAGGTCGCGCGTGGCGGGGGCGGGGGTGGTCACGGATGCTCCTGGGGTCGGCGAAGTGAATCGAACGGTTCATACCCTACGGTCGCGATGTTTCCGCGACGTGTCCGGCGAGTGCCGCCGTGCCTGCACGCGACGAGGGCGCCCCGACTGCGGTCGGGACGCCCTCTGATCGCGCCGGGTGGATGAGGTTTACCCGGCGAGCTGTCCGAGCTCCCGCAGATGGCGGTAGGCGCCCTTGAAATAGAGGAGCGGCTCGGTGTCGCGCTCGTGCCACTCGGCGGGGCTCATCTCGACGACCTTGCCGATCACGATGAGGTGGTCGCCGGCTTCGTGCTCCGCCCAGATCTCGCAGTCGACCCACATCAGGGTGTCGGCGATGATCGGGTTGCCGGAGGCGGCCGGGCTCCAGTCGATGCCGGCCCACTTGTCGGTGCCCTTGCGGGCGAACTGGTTCGAGACGGCGCGCTGATCGTGAGCGAGCACGTTCACGGCGAACTTGCCGTCTGCGGCGATCCGCGGATACGTGGTCGACGTCTTCATGACGCTGAACGACACCAGCGGCGGATCGACGGACACCGAGTAGAACGACTGGCACGTGAAGCCGATCGGTGCGCCGTCTTCGGTGCCGGAGACGATGGTGATGCCCGAGGCGTAGTGGCCGAGCGTGTCGCGGAAGCGGCGCGCGTCGATGGCCGTGGGCGGGGTGGGGTGAGACATGAATCCTCCTTCGGCCGTCGTTCAGGCGGTCACGGGCGCGTCGGCCGTCGCGGCGGCGACGGTGGCCAGGCGGTTGAGATTGCTGCGGTACTCGGCGGCGGCGTTGGCGACGACCTCGTCGAGCTTGTCCATCTGGCTGAGGGCCAGGTAGAAGCCGCGTCCGGGAACGGTCGCGCCGAGCTCCACCAGGAGCGGTGAGAGCGTGAAGGTCGGGCCCATGGCGTGGGTGAAGTCGGCGCCGGTGTGGACCGGGATCGCGGTGACGCCGGCGAGGCCGTTCGCGGGGTATCGATCGAGGAAGGCCTTGAGAAGGCCCGTGTAGGTCGCCTTGTACGTCGGCGACGCGAACGCCACCAGATCGCTCTCGGCGACCTGCGTGTTCAGGGCGGACATCTTCTCCGACGGCCACGCGAAGATCTCATCCACGTGGTCGGCGAGGTCGATGACCTCGAGTTCGTACGAGCCGGGGCTCAGCAGGTGGGAGACCAGAAGCTCGGCCACCTTGCGGGTGCGGGATGCCGGCTTGGGGTTGCCGACGACGACCATCACTTTCAACGACATATGTTGCTCACATCCGTACCGGTTGAGGGGGAACGGAGAGTGCCGTGACTCCACGTAGCGCAGGGGCTGTGGAGCGCACGAGACCTCCACACGCATCCAGGTTCTTTTGGCCCGGAGCGCCCGCAACGGCTTACGCTGCGTGACCGATTCTGCCACCGCCGTGTTTCCGGTGTGTGACGTCGGTCACAGAACGACACACACTCGGCGCAATACGCCGTTTACATCCGTGTGACCGACGGGCAACGCGTCCGGCGCACACTGGATCTCGCAGCGTAAGCCGCTGCGGACCCTCTCGGGACACAAGACCCCGGGGGCAAGCATCGGGTCTGGTGACGGACCGCGTTCGTTGCGTGCCGCCGATCGACCCGTGCTCACCATCCGAGCGACGTCGTCGAAAGGGAGTCCGTCATGACCCTGCTGTACCCGGACCTGTCCGAGAGCACGCGCGTGCTCGATGTGCCAACGCACGACCCCGACCATGTGCGCGGGGCGATGGGAAGGTTCCCGACCGGCGTGGTCGCCCTCTGCGCCATCGTCGACGGCGTGCCCGTCGGCATGGTGGCCTCGTCGTTTTCCGTCGGAGCGTCGTACAGCCCGCCCATGGTGATGTTCTCGGTGCAGAACTCCTCCACGACCTGGCCGATCCTTCGTCGGGCCGAGCGCATCGGCGTGAGCGTGCTCGGATCGCATCAGTCCGACGCCTGCATGCAGCTGGCTTCCCGCAGCCGCGACCGCTTCGACGGGCTGGCCACGACGGTGACCGACGACGGCGCCGTGCTGATCGACGGCGCGGCGATGTGGTTCGACTGCGACGTCTACAGCTGCGCTCCGGCCGGAGACCACTCGGTCGTCGTGATGCGGGTGCACACCATGAACATCGACGACGCGGGTGCGCCGCTGATCTATCACGAGCGCAGGTTCCACGGGCTGGCCGTGATCGACGGAGGTCGCGCGTGACCCCGGAGGAGCTGCGCGTGCTGGCGGATCCTGCCGAGGCGGCGATGGTGCACTCCGTCGGTGGGGCCCCGGCCGTGATCGGCACGGTCATCCACGGCGATCAGCGCGGGCGCGAACTGGGCTTCCCGACCGCGAACCTCGCGCTCGCATCCGACGACCGCATCGAGGACGGCGTCTGGGCCGCCGACGTCTACGTCGGCAACGTGCGCCACATCGCCGCCGCCTCGATCGGCCGCCGCCCCACGTTCTACGCCGCCGGAGGCGTGCGCCTGCTCGAACCGTTCCTGCTGGATTTCGACGGCGACCTCTACGGTCGAACGATCGTCGTGCACCTGCGCGAGCGGATCCGTCCGCAGCGGCGGTTCGCAAGCGCGGTCGCGCTCATCCAGCAGATGCGTCGCGATGTCGAGGACGTTCGCCGGTGGGCGCAGACGGCGCGTTCGCGACCGCTTCGCGCACGCGCGGCGCTGCCCGCGGGCGCCGCATCGCGATCACCGCAGCGGCATGGGGCGCGGGACGCCCAGCGGCGCCGCCTCATCGAAGCCGCGGTGCAGCAGGAGCTCGCCGCTGGCGCCGTCATCTCGCACGAGCGGATCGCCGCCGTGTCCGGCGTGCCGGTCGGCTACCTCCGGTGGCTGCTCCCGTCGATCGACGACCTGCGCGCGGTGGCTCGCGAGGTCACGGTGCCGTACCCCCGCTGAGCGGTCCTGGGCGGCGCCAGGCGGATCAGGAGCGGTGCGTGCGGTAGTACTCCAGCAGGGCGCGGGTGGATGCATCCTGCGCGGCGATCGCATCCTCGTCGCCCTCGATCGCGGGGGCGATCTGCAGCGCGAGCTGCTTGCCGAGCTCGACCCCCCACTGGTCGAAGGAGTTGATGCCCCAGATCACGCCCTGCGTGAACGTGATGTGCTCGTACAGAGCGACCAGCTCGCCGAGCACGCGCGGGGTGAGCGCCGGCGCGAAGATCGACGTGGTCGGCCGGTTGCCGGCGAAGGTGCGGGCGGCCACGAGCGCACCCGTCGTGCCCTCGGCCTCGACTTCCTCGGCGTTCTTGCCGAACGCGAGCGCCTTGGTCTGCGCGAGGAAGTTCGACAGGAACAGTCCGTGAACGTCGCGGCCGTCGTCCTGAAGCGGGTAGGCGGGGTTCGCGAAGGCGATGAAGTCAGCCGGGATGAGGCGGGTGCCCTGGTGGATGAGCTGGTAGAACGCGTGCTGTCCGTTGGTGCCCGGTTCGCCCCAGAACACCTCGCCGGTGTCGGTGGTGACGGGCGTGCCGTCCCAGCGCACGGACTTTCCGTTGGATTCCATGGTGAGCTGCTGCAGGTACGCGGCGAAGCGGCTGAGCTGCTGGGCATAGGGGAGCACGGCGTGCGACTGGGCGCCGAGGAAGTTGACGTACCAGACGTTCAGGAGCCCCATGAGCACCGGCACGTTCTCGGCGAGGGGCGTCGAGCCGACGTGCTCGTCGACGGCGTGGAAGCCCGCGAGCAGCTCGCGGAAGACCTCCGGGCCGAACTCGATCATGAGCGACAGGCCGATGGCCGAGTCGACCGAGTAGCGGCCGCCGACCCAGTCCCAGAACCCGAAGGCGTTGTCGGTGTCGATGCCGAAGTCGGCGACCTTGGGCAGGGCGGTCGAGACCGCGACGAAGTGGTGGGCCACTGCGTCGGTCTTCGCCGCATCCGACCCGTCGATGGCGCCGGCTGCCTCGAGCCCCGCCCACAGCCAATCTCGCGCGAGCCGGGCGTTGGTGAGGGTCTCGAGCGTGGTGAAGGTCTTCGAGGCGACGATGAAGAGGGTCGTCTCGGGGTCGAGCCCCTTGGTCTTCTGGGCCATGTCGGTCGGATCGATGTTCGACACGAACCGAGCCTGGATGCCGGCATCGGCATACGGCTCCAGCGCGGCCGAGATCATCACCGGGCCGAGATCCGAGCCGCCGATGCCGATGTTGACGATATGGGTGACCTTCTTGCCGGTCACGCCCTTCCATTCCCCGCTGCGTACGCGGTTGGCGAAGCCCGCCATGCGCGAGAGCACCTCCTGCACGTCGTCGTCGACGTTCTGTCCGTCGACGACGAGCGCGGGCTCGGAGCCGGCCGGGCGACGGAGGGCGGTGTGCAGCACCGCACGATCCTCTGTCGTATTGATGTGCTCGCCGGCGCGCATCGCGGCGTAGCGCTCGGCGACACCGGTCTGTTCGGCGAGCTTCACGAGCGAGGCGAGGATCTCGTCGGTGACGAGGTTCTTCGACAGGTCGACGTGCAGGTCGGCGAGCGGGAAGCTGAGCTTTCCGACACGGTCATCGTCGGCGGCGAACCAGCCGCGCAGATCGGGGTCGAACGAAGCGCGGTGGGCGTCGAGCTCAGCCCACGCGGAGGTGAAGGTCGGATCGATGGGAGCAGTCACGCACCTACCGTAGCGCGGCGGCCGCGCACCCGGCATGGCACCGCTCGCCTCGGCGGTGTCACGCCCCGAAGGACTGCATGCCGACGACGGAGAGCAGGCGGATCTTCTCGCCGTCGTCGCCGCCGGGCTCCGGGGTGAGCACCAGCAGCGCGTGTGGTTCACAACTCCTCAAAAATGCGGCCTGAGACGGCTGAGCCGTGCCTCACGGGGCCCGAAGCCCGATTCTTGAGGAGTTGTGAACAGCGGTGCGGTTCGGGCGGTGCGGTGCGGGCCGTGCGGAGCGTCGGACTTCCGCCCCCGGCACCCGCAGCCGCTCCCGGCCAGCCCTCTCGCGACGCGCGGGCTCAGGCGCAGCCGCAGCTGCCGCCGAGCTGGAGGGCGACGGCAACGGTCACCGTGCGTGGCGCGACTGAGCCGTCGCCGGGGTCGGTGAGCAGCAGATGGGCGGCGAGGCGGCCCATGAGCTCCATCGGCTGCCGCACCGTGGTGAGCGTGGGGGTGGATGTGCGCGTGGCCTGGATGCCGTCGAACCCGGCGATCAGCACGTCGCGCGGCGCCTCGACACCCCGCTCGCGCAGCGCATCGATGACCGCCAGCGCGGTCTGGTCGGTCGCGCAGACGAGCGCGTCCGGAAGCGACCCGGCATCGGCCCGCTCGAGCAGGGCGGTGAAGACGGGGTCGACGCCGACGTCCACCGGGTCGACCAGTTCGCCGGTCGCCCCCGCGTGAGATACCACGGCTTCGTCGAAGGCGTCGCGGCGCTGGCGGGGATCCCAGCCGTCGGCCGCGCCCACCCACCCGAGGCTGCGCGCGCCGTGCACGGTGACGAGGTGGTCGACGAGCGAACGGATGCCGCCGACGTTGTCGGCGAGCACGTGGTGCCCCGGCCCGCCGTCACTGGAGACCATCACCACCGGCACCGAGGAGCTCAGCGCGGCCGTCGGAGCCAGGCCGACGTGGCCGGGGAGGATGGCGAGCCCGTCGACCTGACCGGCGGTCTCGGCGATCTCGTTCGGCCCGGTGCCGCCGCGTCGCAGCAGCACCCCGGTGGTGTTGCGGCGGCATTCCAGCACGAACCCGCGCTGCACCTCGTCCACGTAGAGCGGGAAGACCTTCGGCTCGCTGGCGCGCGCGTCCTCGGCGGCATCCCACTCCAGAACGGGTGCGCCGAGGTCGAGCGTCGACAGATCGACGAGACCCTCGTCGGCGGCCGGCGTTCCGGGTGCGACGTCGAGCAGCAGGTCGAACAGGTGCAGCCCGAGCACCCCGGTGCGGCCCCGGGCGAGGTTGCGCGCCGAGCCGCTCGGCACGTACCCGATCTCGCGCGCCGCCTGCAGCACGACCTCGCGCGTCTCAGCACGCACCTTGTCGGGGCGGCGGAACGCGAACGACACGGTCGCGATCGACACGCCGGCCCGCTCCGCGACGTCGTAGACGGTCGGTCGGCTCGTGGGCATGTGCTCCTCGCTCTCCTGGGAGATCCTACTGACGCGCCGCCACCGGCTCCGAGGCCGCCGCCACCGGGGCCGGCGCCACCGGACGCAGGCCGAAACCGCGCGGGAAGACGGGGTCGGCGGTGCCGTCGGGAACATCCGTCGCCGACGCGCGCACCGCATCCATCGACCGGGGAATCTCCACCGGCAGCACGCCGCGCGGCGGGATGCGGCCCGACAGGGCCGCGAGGACGGCCTCGTCCGAGCTGCCGTAGTCGGCGACGAGGGCGGATGCGACCGGCAGCAGCGGGGTGAGCACGGCCGGGCGATCGAGGTTCACGACGATCACGAGCGGCACCTGATCGGCGATGCGCGCGAGACGCACGGCGAGTCCGGGCGGGAACTCCAGCGACCCCTGGTGGAACCACTTCTCCAGGAACAGGTCGTCGCGCGGGTCGAAGGGCGCCCCGATCCGCACGATCGCGACATCCGCCTCCTCGGGCCGCACGGCGCGCTCGCCGTACGCGGCGAGGGCATGATCCGCGAGGCCCTCGGCGTAGATCCGCGCGCCGGGTGCGGCGAACAGCGGCAGCGTCTCCTCCCGGTCGACGAGCACCGTGACCGACTCCGCCTGGGCCCGCGTTCCGGCCTCTCGGAAGGCGGCGTTGCCGACGATCCGCTCCGCGGCGTCTTCGTCGACGTAGGGATCGTCGAACAGGCCGAGCTGGAACTTCACCAGCAGGATGCGCCGCACCGACGCATCCAGGCGCTCCTCGGCGACGGCTCCCGAGCGCACGAGGTCCAGCAGCAGGTCCACGCACTCCTCGCCGCCGAACTGGTCGACGCCGGCATCGAGCAGCATGCGCATGCGCCCCGTCGCGTCGAGGTGCTCGACACCCCACGCGCGGGCGGGGAGCACCTGGTCGCCGACGTGGTTGTCGTTGACGAGCTCCCAGTCGGTGACCACGACGCCGTCGAAGCCGAGCTCCTCCCGCAGCAGGTCGGTGACGATCTGCCGGTTGTAGGCGAACCCGACCTCGTCGATCGGCCGCCCGTCGCGCTCGAGGCCGACCGGCATGCCGTAGTACGGCATCATCCCCGCCGTGCCGCGGCGGATCGCCTCGCGGAACGGCGCGAGGTGGTACTCGAACATCCCGCCCGGGTAGTCCTGCTCGCGGCCGTACGGGAAGTGCGCGTCCTCGCCGTCGCGCTGGGGTCCGCCGCCGGGGAAGTGCTTCGTCGTGCACGCGACCGACTCCGGCCCGAGCGCGTCGCCTTGGAAGCCCTCCAGATACGCGGCGGTGATCTGCGATACGCGCTCGGCGTCGTAGCCGAACGTCTGCGCCTGGCGTCCCCAGCGGGGCTCGGTCGGCAGGTCGATCTGCGGGTGCAGCGCCGCACGGATGCCGACGGCGCAGTACTCCTGCCGGGCGACGTCGGCGAAGGTGCGGATGACCTCGAGGTCGTCGAGGGCAGCGAGGCCCATCGGCTCCGGCCACTGCGAGAAGGGCCCGGCCGAGAAGGCGACCCCGGTGTTCTCGACGAACGCGTGGCGCGGGTCGGTGCTGATCGTCACGGGGATTCCGTGCGGGGTCTGCTCGGCCAGCCGCTGCAGGTTGTTGCTCCAGCGGGCGCCGGCCCGTGCGGTCGGGATGTGGTGCACGTTGAAGTGGCTCATCCCCTTGCCGAGGATCACCGTCGAGGTCGGCGACTTCGAGATCGCTCCGGGGGTCTCGAGCAGATCGCCGTCGTCGCCGAGCTCGATGACCGTCTGGAACATCAGGCCCGCCTTCTCCTCGAGCGACAGGCGCGCGAGGAGGTCGGCGGTGCGTTCTTCCGGCGTGAGGCGAGGGTCCTCGTAGGGGTCCATCACCCCGTTGCCGTTGAGGTCGCGGAACCGGGTGCCGTCGGGTGCGGTCGAGAGGGTGGGCTGCATCGGAAGGGCTCCAGAGAGGGGTCTCGGGTCGGAAACAGGGATGCGCGGCGCGGCCGGGCCGGTCACTTCAGGCCCGTGGTCGCGACGCCGCGGATGAACCAGCGCTGCAGGAACACGAACAGCAGGATGATCGGGGTGATCACCAGCACGGACCCCGCCAGCAGCAGCCCGTAGTTCGTGGCGTTCTGCCCGGTCGAGTACAGCGACAGGGCCACCGGGAGGGTGTACATCTCCTCGGTCTGGGCGGCCACGAGCGGCCACAGGAAGTTGTTCCACGAAGACAGGAACGTGAGGATGCCGAGGGTCGCGAGCGGCGGCCCGCACAGCGGCATGACGATGCGCGTGAAGATGCGCCACTCGCCCGCGCCGTCCAGGCGCGCCGCCTCCAGCAGGGGCTCGGGGATGCCGAGCATGAACTGGCGCATGAGGAACACGCCCACCGGGGCGGTGACGAACGGGAGGATCAGCGCCGGGTAGGTGTTCACCAGGCCGAGCGAGGAGACCATCACGAACAGCGGCACGAAGGTCACCACGCCCGGCACCATGAGGGTCACCATCACCAGCAGGAACAGCAGCCGCTTGCCGGGGAACTCCATCTTCGCGAGCGCGTATCCGACCATCGAGCAGAACACGAGGTTGCCGAGCACGGTGAACACGGCGACGATCGCGCTGTTGGCGAAGAACTGCCAGAAATCCAGCGGCCCGAACCAGGCCGCGAAGTTCTCCAGCGTCGGGTTCTGCGGCAGCCATGTCGGCGGCCGCTGCAGGATCTCGCCCTGTGTCTTCAGCGAGCCGAGCAGCATCCACACGAACGGGATGAGCCACAGTACCAGCCCCACGGTGAGCACCGTGTAGGTGAGGGCGCGGGGTCCGAAGCCGCGGCGCCTGCGCCGGCGGGGCGGGGTGGGGGATGCGGCCGCGGCGGCATCCACGGGACGGTCGAGGACGGTCGTCGTCATCGGTTCAGTCCTTCGATCGGAGCAGGCGGAACTGCAGCAGGCTCAGCAGGGCGATCGCGAGGAAGAGCACGTAGCTGGCCGCCGAGGCGAGGCCGTACTCGCCGAATCCGAACTGCTGGTAGGTGTAGTAGGCGACCGAGAGGGTCGAGTCGAGGGGGCCGCCGCGGGTCATCACGAACGCCTCCTCGAAGAACTGCAGGTAGCCGACCGAGATGAGCACGGCACCCAGCAGCAGGGTGGGGCGCAGCAGCGGCAGGGTCACCGACACGAGGCGTCGCCACGCGGATGCGCCGTCCATCGTCGCCGCCTCGTTGACGTCTTCGGGCACGGCCTGCAGGCCCGCGAGGAAGATGATCATGAGGGTGCCGACGTTGCGCCACACCGCCATGACGATGAGCGAGGGCAGGGCCCACGTGGTGTCGTTCAGCCAGTTTGGGCCCTCGATGCCCACGAGTGCGAGGGCGGAGTTGAGCAGTCCGTCGGGCAGCAGGATGTAGCGCCAGACCACGGCGACGGCGACGATGCTCGTGACGACCGGGGCGTAGTAGCCGACGCGGAAGAACGACACGATCTTGCCGCGACCGCTGTTGAGCGCGAGCGCCAGGGCGAGGGCGACGACCATCGTCAGCGGGATGCCGACGAGCACGAACACCGCCGTCACGCGCATCGAGGTGAGGAACCGCGGATCCTGGAAGAGGGTGAGGTACTGCTCGAACCACACGACGTTCACCGCGAACGGGCTCTGGATGTCGCGTGAGGTGAAGTCGGTGAACGACATCGCGAACGACCCGATGATCGGGAAGAGCATGAACACCGCGAAGACGGCGACGAAGGGGAGTGCGAAGCCCCATGCGATGAGGGCCTGACGCTTGCGCTGCCGATCGTGCAGCCCGCCCTTGCGGGTTCCCGGGCTCCCGGAGCCCGTGCGGGCCCCGGGAGCGACGAGTGTCGAGGTCGACATGGGTCAGGTCACTCCAGGCCGATGGCGTCGGCGTCGGCCTGAAGGGTGGCGAGCACGCCGGCGATGTCGCCGTCGCCGCGGCGGAGCTGTTCGAGGGCCTGGTCGCCCTTCGCGGCCACCTGCACCCAGCTGGTGGTCACCCGCGGGGCCTTGGCGGTCTCGAGCTGCGTGCCGAAGGTCTCGAGGCTGGCGTCGTCGGCGAGCGCCGGGTCGTCCCAGGCCGACTGCGCGGCGGGGAGGTCACCGGTGGCCTCGTAGAACGCGACCTGCGTCTCGGGCTGGCTCAGCCAGTCGACGAGCTTCCATGCCGACTCGGCATTGTCGCTGCCGTCGAAGACGACGAGGTTCGCGCCGCCGCTGAACGACACCGACTCCTCGTCGGCGGGCAGCACCGCGGTGGCGTACTGGTCGGCGAACTCCTCACCGGCGGCCAGTTCGAGCGAGCCCCGTAGGAAGGGACCCTCCACGACCATCGGGGAGACGCCGGAGACGAACTCCGACTCCGTCGCGCCCGAGGAGAAGTCGGCGTTCGGGTCGGCGAGGCCCTCATCGAAGAAGCTCTGGTAGTACTCCAGACCCTCCGCCATCTCGGGGGTGTCGAGGGTCCACGACTCTCCGTCGGTGAGCTCTGCACCGGCCGACCACGGCATCCACATCGACCCCTGGAACGAGTCCGCGCCCGCGGGCAGGCGGATGCCCCACTCGCTGCCGGCCTCGGTCTGCAGGTCGGTGGCCATCTGCTTCAGCTCGTCCCACGTGGTCGGAGCTTCGTCCCATCCGGCCTCGGCGGCGAGGTCGGTGCGGTAGTAGAGCACGCGCGTGTCGACGTACCACGGCACGCCGGCGGCGCGCTCGTCGAACTCGGTGGTGCTGACGGCGCCGGGGAAGAAGTCGGCGGTGTCGATCGCGTCGGGGACGGTGGCGAACGCGTCGCCGAAGTCGGCCATCCACGTCGAGCCCATCATGGCGACATCCGGTGTCGTGCCGCCCGCGATGGCGGTCTGGAACTTGTTGTGGGCTGCATCCCAGGGGATGGCGGTGACGTCGACCGTCGCGTCGGGGTTCGCCTCTTCGAACGCCGCGACGAAGTCGGGAAGCGCCTCGCCCTCGGCGCCCATCGCCCACACGGTGATGGTGCCTTCCGCGGGGCTGTCGTCGAGGGTGACGGCCTCGGACGGGCCGGAGGCGGTGTCGTCCGCGCGTCCGCACGCGGTGAGGGTGAGGGATGCGGCGGTGAGCGCCGCGACACCCCCGAGAGCGGTCTTGAGCTTCACGTGTTCCTCCTTGAATCGCGGCTGATCCGGCTGTGGATCTATGCGCATAGATTGCGATGGCTCCCAGGAGTCTAAGCGCATAGATTGCGATCTACAACCCTCATGCGAATAGGGCGAGGTTTATAACTCCTCAACAACCGACGTGAATGCGCGTTTTGGGCGCCCTCAGGTCGATACCCGGTCCGGAGAGGAGGAGTTATGAACGCGCGCGGTGTGGGTGCGACGCGTTGGGTGCCCGCCTAAGAGCGGAAGTAGCGGCTGGCGGAGCTCGTGTAGAGCAGCAGCAGTCCGATCAGCGGCAAGACGGAGCCGAAGATCCCGGCGAACAGCCCCTCGCCGTTGAAGATGCCGATGATCTCGAGCGCGATGTTGATGACGAAGACGACGGTGGCGATGATGCGGGCCGTGTTGTTGCCGCGCCACAGGCCGACGCCGACGGCGAGGGTGACGACGCCGAGGACGAGGCTGATCCAGGCGAGCAGCGCCGACGGGGTGATGAGCAGTCCGCCGAGGATGCCGAAGATCGCCCCGATGATCTGGAAGAACCCGATCAGCCAGGCGACGATCGCGACGAGGGTGACTCCGAGAGGACGGTTCATGCCTCACACGCTAGCGGGGCCGGGTCGGGTTCGCACGTGCCGTGGCTCTGCGGCTTCTCATAGGAATCTCCCCGGGTGAATCACGGGTCGATGAGGCAGGGTGGAGGGGTCGGCTCGCCGGCCGGCATCCCCCCCCCTCGCTGGAAGGTTCCGCATGTCCGACGACGTCCGACACGATGCATTCGACGAGCTTCTGTCTTCGCAGAACGAGCAGGGCGGCGGCTCGGGTGAGGGCGGCAACGCGTTCACCGTCGCCTTCCGCGGGTACGAACGCCGCGAGGTCGACGACGCCATCGGGGAGTTGACGGCGCGCGTGCAGCGCTATCAGAACGAGCTCGCCGCCACCGAGCAGTCGCGTCGCGACTCGCTCGACGAGATGCGTGCGGAGCAGCAGGCCGAGATCGAGAAGCTCGTCTCGGACAACGCCGGGGCCCTCGACAAGCTGCGTTCGGAGCAGCAGGAGGCGCACGCTCAGCTCGAAGCCGACCTCGCCGCGGCGACCGCCCAGCTGGGCGAGGCCGAGACGAAGGTGACGGCGCTCACCGCGGAGCTTGCGGGCACCCCCGTCGAAGAGGGTGTTGCCAACGACCGCGAGCAGTTCGAGGCCGTGCTGCGGGTGGCAGAGGAGCAGGCGAGCCTGCTGATCCGCAACGCCGCGTCGCAGGCCGAGCGCCTGCTCGAAGCCGCACGCGAGCAGGCTGAGGGTGTGCGATCCGAGGCGAAGACCGACGCGGCGACGATCGTCGAGAAGGCGCAGCACGACTCCGACCAGAACCGGCTGCGCATCGACACGGAGTACACGGCGCACGAGGCGCGCCTCGAGCGCGAGGCCGCGCACGCGACGGAGAAGGTGCTGCAGGCCGAGCGCGAGGCGGAGGCCATTCGATCCGAGGCAGAGAAGGGTGCGGCGGCGCTGCGGGCGATGGTGACCCGCGAGACGACCGACATGCGCACCGAGGCCGAGGCGGCCGTGCGGGAGATGAACGCGCGGGTGCTGGAGTTCGAGGAGACCCTGACGCGGCGCCAGGACGACGCCCAGCAGGAGTTCCTCGTGCTCCACAACCAGGCCGTCTCGCACGCCGAGCGGATCACGTCCGACGCGAACGCACAGGTGGCGGCATCCCTCGAGCACGCCCAGCGCATCTCGAACAAGGCCGAGGACTACGAGCGGCTCATGCGCGCGCAGGCGCAGCAGATCGACGCCGACGCGCGGGTGAAGGCGCAGCAGACCATCGACCGGGCGCGCGAGAAGGCGCAGAAGATCGTCGACACCGTCACCGGACACAGCAACGATGTGCTGCGCGACGCCGAAGACCGTGCCCGGCAGCTGCGCTGGCAGCAGCAGCAGATGACGAGCTTCATGGCCGAGGTGCGCGAGCTCATCCGCCCCGACGGCCTCAAGGTCGCGGATCCGGCCCCGTCCGGGGATTCGGGAGACGCCGAGGCGTCGCGGAGCGTCGAGCGGTCGGGCACCGTCGAGGCATCGGAGGCGTCTGACGAGCCCGCGGATGACGATCCCGCCGCCGGCGACGAGGGGCCCGGTTCCGGCGAGTCGAAGACGAAGGGCGCTGCTTCCGGCGCGTCGAGGTGACGTGAGGGCGGAGTCGCGCGGCTGACGTGCCCCAACTCAGGCTGAGAAGGTCTTACCGGCTCGCATTCGGCCCCGGCAGGCCGTCGCACCCTGAGTAAGGGCACGCGGGTTGTGGTTGCCCACGCCCAACCTGGGCGTCGTGCCGGTGGCCATGTCGATGCCGCCGGTGCTTGGGGTCGGGTGCCGGCTCACCCGCGGATCCGGCCCTAACTCAGGCTCAGCAAGTGCCTGATGTTTCCCAGATGGCGCTTTACGTCGTTGGAGCCTGAGTTGGGGCACATGGACAGGGGAAACGGCTCCGTCCGCCCGGGGGTCGGCGGCGGGCGCCGGCGGCGAAGGCCGTCGTCCGCGGGCGTCGCGTCAGGGGCGGCCCATGCCGTGGTATTCGAAGCCGGCGCTGCGCCAGGCGGTGGCGTCGAGGCAGTTGCGGCCGTCGATGACGACCTTGCCGGTGACGAGGGTGGCGGCGTGGGCGGGGTCGAGGTCGCGGCGCCATTCGTCCCATTCGGTGACGACGATGACGGCGTCGGCGCCGGTGAGGGCCTGGTCGCGGTCTTCGACGTAGTCGAGTTGGGGGTGGATGCGGCGGGCGTTCTCGATCGCGGCGGGGTCGGTGACGGTGACCTTCGCGCCGAGGCCGTGCAGGCGCACGGCGACGTCGAGGGCGGGGGAGTCGCGGATGTCGTCGGAGTGGGGTTTGAACGCGGCGCCGAGGACGGTGACGTTCTTGTTGTAGACGGTGCCGCCGAGGGCGGTGACGGTGAGGTCGACGGCGCGGTCGCGGCGGCGGAGGTTGATCGCGTCGACCTCGCGGAGGAACGCGACCGATTCGCCCTTGCCGAGTTCTTCGGCGCGGGCGCTGAATGCACGGATGTCCTTCGGGAGGCAGCCGCCGCCGAAGCCGATGCCGGCGCCGAGGAACTTGCGGCCGATGCGGGCGTCGTGGCCGATCGCGTCGGCGAGGGTGGTGACGTCGGCGCCGGTGACTTCGGCGATCTCGGCCATCGCGTTGATGAAGCTGATCTTCGTGGCCAGGAACGCGTTGGCGGAGACCTTCACGAGCTCCGCGGTGGCGTAGTCGGTGACGATGAACGGCGTGTTCTTGGCGATGGCGGTGTGGTACACCTCGCGGAGCACATCGGCGCAGCGTTCTCCCTCGGGGGTGGGGTGACCGTTCTCGGACGGAACGCCGGCGACGAGCCGGTCGGGGTCGACGGTGTCCTGCACGGCCCAGCCTTCGCGGAGGAACTCGGGATTCCACACCAGCGTCGCACCGGTCTCGGCGACACGGCCGGCGAGGTTCGCGGCGGTGCCGACCGGCACGGTCGACTTCCCCGCGACGAGGTCGCCCTCGGACAGGTAGGGGAGCAGGCCGTCGACGGCCGCGTTGACGTAGGTGAGGTCGGCGGCGTATCCGCCGGCCTGCTGCGGCGTGCCGACACCGATGAAGTGCACCTTCGCGCCCTGCGCGGCGGCCATGTCGGTCGTGAACGACAGGCGTCCGGACGAGATGCCCTCGGTGAGGATCTCCTGCAGGCCCGGCTCGAAGAACGGCGCGTCACCCTTCGACAGCGACGCGATCTTCCGCTCGTCGACATCGATCCCGACCACCTCGTGACCGATCGAGGCCATCGCCGCCGCGTGCACCGCACCCAGGTACCCGCACCCGATCACCGAAAGACGCATGAAACCCCCATGAGAGAAGACAGACACTCTGTCTTACCAGACAGACGTTTCCACTCTGTCACGGCGCTCGCACGGCGCGGAGCACCACATCCTCCACGTGGTGGCCGCTGGCGGCTCCGGCCGGTCGCGGCCGCGTCTCGCGCACCTCGATGCGCCAGCCGCCGTCGGCCGCGAGTGCAGTGGCGATCTCGTCGACGCCGACGTACGCCGCCGGATCGAAGATGCGCGTGTGCGACGCCGGATCGCTCTGCTCGAGCGCCCACGACGGCTCGTGTGCGACGACCAGCAGCGTTCCTCCCGGTGCGACGGCACCGAGCAGCGCCTGCAGGCCGCGGCCCTCGGGTGTGCGGGCGAAGGATCCGTACTGCAGCGAGACGAGGTCGTACTCCTCCGCGCCGTAGGGGTGGATGCTGTTCGCATCCGCGTGCACGGTGCGCACGTCGAGCCCGCGGCGCGCGGCTTCCTCCTCGACCCTCCCGAGGGCGCGGGAGGAGACGTCGGATGCGGTCACATGCCATCCCCGCTCGGCGAGCCATAGCGCATCCGCTCCTTCGCCGGTGCCGACGTCGAGCGCTCGACCGGGGACGAGGTCGGATGCTTCGGCGACCAGCGTGCCGTTGGGGTTGCCGCTCCAGACGCGCTCGCCGCCGTAGCGATCGTCCCATTCGACCTCGACGCCGGAGGGGCGGGCGCCCGAGGCCAGATCGTCGCCGGCGAGGCTGAAGGCGATCTGTGCGCCGACGAGGCTGCCGTTCGCCGCGGCGGGCAGCACCTGCAGGCTCGGGTCGGCGACGTTGCCCGCGGCGAAGACGCCGTCGACGGCGGTGCGGCCGGTGACATCCACCGCGAGCGTCTCGCCGAGACCGCTGGGGTGGGGTGTCGCCTGCAGACCGAGGCCGGTGAGCATGCCGGTCCGTGCATGAAAGCGCGATCCCACGAGCACGGCGTCGGCGGCGAGCATCCGGCCGTCGACGAGCTCTATCCCGAGGGCGCCGTCGGCCTCGGCGACGCGCGACACCGCGGTCTCGACGACGGGCACGCCCGAGGCGGCGAGGGTCTGCAGGGCGTCGCGATCGATGCCGGTGCCGTCGTGCACGACGACCGTGAGCCGGTCGGTGAGGTGCCGCATGAGCGGAGTCGGATGCAGCCCCAGCGGTGTCGTCACGATCTGCACCACCCGGCGGTCGCGCACCTCCCAGCCGTGGCAGAAGGGGCAGTGGATGACCTCGCGGCCCCACCGCTCTCGCAGCCCGTCGATCTCGGGCAGCTCGTCGGTCAGGCCGGATGCGACGAGCACCCGTCGCGCCAGCAGCGCGCTGCCGCCGGAGAGCTCGAGGCGGAAGAGGTCGCCGTCGCGCCGCACATCGAGCACGCGCCCGGACAGCACTTCGCCGCCGTAGGAGCGGACTTCCTCGCGGCCGATCGCGCGCAGCTCGGCTGGCGGTGCGCCCTCGCGCCCGAGGTAGCTGTGCATGTGTGCGGCGGGGGCGTTGCGTGCCGTGTCGTCGTCGACGACGATGACCGACCGGCGCTGGCGGGCGAGCTGCAGCGCGCCGGCGAGGCCGGCGGCCGACCCGCCGATCACAGCGACGTCGCAGCGGCGCGTCATGGCGGGCGGCGTGTGCGCGGCGGCACTGTGCGCGGGTGGGGTGTGCGCGGCGGCGTCGGTGTGCGGATCGTGGTCGTGGCCCATGTCGACAGCGTAGGCTCGCCTGGCGGATTCCGGATGCCCGCTTGCACAATTCGCAAGGGCAGCGCATGCTGATCCCATGGTGACCGCAGACGTCGAGAAGCTCGCCCGCGCCCGCCTGCGCAGCATCCGCACCACCCTCGGCTACTCGCTCGACGAGATCGCCGCGCGAAGCAATCTCAGCGCGTCGACGATCAGTCGCATCGAGACCGGCAAGCGCACGCTGAGTCTGGACGTGCTCGTGCCGCTCGCCGGCGCGTTGCAGGTGAGTCTGGATGCCCTCTTCCACGCCGATGACGATGACGACGTCGTGATCCGTCCCACGCAGCATCGCTCCGGCAGCCGCACGACGTGGGCGCTGAATCGCGTCGACGGGCGCACGATGGCGATGAAGATGCGGCTGGAACCCGAAGCCGCCCTGCCCGCTCCGCGGGTGCATCCGGGATACGACTGGTTCCTCGTGCTGGAGGGTCGCGTGCTGCTGCAGCTGGGGGAGCGGCGGATCGAGGTCGGCGAGGGTGAGGCGGCGGAGTTCTCGACGATGACGCCCCACGCGATGACGGCGCTCGATGCCCCGGCAGAGCTCGTGATGGTGTTCGACCGCGAGGGCCAGCGCGCGCATCTGCACCGCTGAGTCGTGTCGGGAGGTCGCGTGCCGGGACGTCGCGTGCCGGCAACGCCGAATTCGTGTTGGGGCGCGTCACAATCCCACATGGCGGCCCGCGTGTCGGGCACAGTAGGGATGCCGCCCGCTTCGGGCGGATCCGCATCCGATCACTTGGGGGATATCCGTGACCAACGTTCCCGCCTCGCCTTCGCTGTCGCAGCCGCTCTACGGTGCGTCGTTCGGGCAGGCCTTCACGCGCTTCTGGAAGAAGTACGCGACCTTCAGCGGCCGCGCGAGCCGCAGCGAGTTCTGGTGGTGGTACCTCGCGAACATCATCATCGTGACGGTGCTCTACATCATCACCGCGATCGGCGGCTTCGCCGGGGCGAGCATCGACTCGGCCACCGGTGCGTCGGCGCCCGGCCCGCTGTTCGGTGTGGGGATCGCACTGCTGGTCATCTGGTGGCTCGCGATCATCGTGCCGACCCTGGCGCTCTCGTGGCGCCGTCTGCACGACACGAATCGTTCGGGCCTGTTCTGGTTCCTCGGGTTCATTCCGGTCGTCGGCGGCATCATCCTGCTGGTGCTGTTCGTGCTCGACAGCGACCCGGCCGGAGCGCGCTTCGACGCCTGATCCTCGCCCAGCCGCAATGCGGGCCCGTCACCCCGGTGGGTGGCGGGCCCGCATTGCGTTCTGCAGCGGGCACCCGGGTGCGGTCAGTCCTCGCCGCGGTCGTCGACCGTGGCCTCTTCGGCGGCATCCATCGCGGCTTCGCCCTCTTCCGGCGACTCCGAGCCGGCGCCGCGGGTGCCCTCGTTCGGACCGGGCGCGGCGCTGTCGTCGTGGCGGTTCGTCGATTCTTCTGTCGTCATCGTGACTGTTCCCCTTTCGTCCTCGTCTACTCAAGAGGCTGCGCGGCCGAGCGTGCAGGGGGTTGCGGATGTCGGGGAGACGTGGTGGGTCGTTCGGCCGGCGCGGGCCCTAGGCTGGGCGCCGTGACCGACATCCTGGGAGAACAGTTCGTGCTCGACGACGGCGCGGTGCGCGTCGAGGTGAGTGCGCTCGCCGCCGTGCTGCGGGAGGTGCGGGTGCGCGGCATCCGGATCACCGAGACCGTCGACCCGAGCGGACTGCCGCCGAAGGGGTGTGGCATCGTGCTGTCGCCGTGGCCGAATCGCGTTGCGGATGCGCGCTGGCAGCTGAACGGCGCGACGCAGCAGCTCGACGTGACGGATGTCGCGCGCGGCGGTGCCATCCACGGTCTGCTGCGCAACACGGCCTACACGCTGCGTGAGCGCACGGATCGGTCGCTCACGCTCGCCGCGATGATCCATCCGCAGCACGGCTGGCCGTTGCTGCTCGAGTCGTGGGTGACATACGCGCTGGATGGCGACGGTGTGGCCGTGACGCACGGCGTGCGCAATCACGCGGATGCGCCGGCCCCGTGGGCCGTCGGCGCGCATCCCTACTTCCGCGTCGGTGAGGTGTCGACGGACGAGCTGATGCTGCGGGTCGACGCCGGCGTTCGCCTCGAACTCGACGAGCGCCTCAATCCGGTCGCCGAGCGGGATGTGATCGCGGGCGAGTTCGATCTGCGCGGTGGGCGTTCGCTCCACGGCGCCGATCTGAACGTCGCCTACGGGCGACTCGCGAATCGCGACACCCGGGGGACGATCGCGCGGCTGGAAGCGCCGGACGGTGCGGCGACGGAGGTGTGGGCCGATCCGGAGTTCGGGTGGTTGCAGGTGTTCACGCCCGCCGATTTCCCCGGCGCCGACGGTGTCGGTCGCGCGGTGGCGCTCGAGCCGATGTCCGCGCCGCCGAATGCCCTGAACTCCGGCATCGATCTGATCTGGCTCGCCCCCGGCGAGACTCGCGAACTCACCTGGGGCGCCCGCCACCTCCCCGCCTGACCCGCCCCGCCCGCCGCCTCTCCCGGCCGTTGAGCGAGCACCCGCGCCCCCCGGTCGTTGAGCGAGCGAAGCGAGCCGAAACGCGCGCCGCTTCCCCTCCCAAGAACCCAAGCCATCGACAGAACTGTACGTACAGCATGGACAAGACGTACAGACCAGGCTAGAGTTTCCTCGTCGGCGCAGCGGCGCGCGACGGGCGAAAGGAAACACATGCCTCTGGTCAGCGGCCTGGATGTCATCCAGGAGTGCACGTCGAAGAAGCTCGTCGCGGGAGCGTTCAACACCACCAACATCGAGACGACGATGGGCATCGTCGCCGCGATCGAGCGGGTCGGGGTTCCGACCTTCATCCAGGTGGCCCCGACGAACGTCGCACTGTCAGGATTCGAGTACATCTACGACATGGTGAGCCGCCGCCTGTCCACCACCGACGTGCCCGTCGCCCTCCACCTCGATCACGGCAAGAACCTCGGCGCGGTCGAGAGTGCGCTGGCCGCCGATTTCACCTCGATCATGATCGACGCGTCGGAGGAGCCCTTCGAGGAGAACCTCGCCACCTCGGCGAAGGCTCGCGAGATGTGCGGCGACGCGATCGCCCTCGAGGCCGAGCTCGGCAGCATCGGCGGCAAGGAGGACGAGGTCGGTCCCGAGCACGCCGACATGACCTCGCCCACGCAGGTTCCGACCTTCGTCGACGGAGTCGGATGCGACATGCTCGCCGTCTCGGTCGGCAACGTGCACGGGTTCTCGCCGACCGCCCGCATCGACTTCGATCTGCTCGCTCAGGTGCGCGACGCCAGCTCTGTTCCGCTGGTCGTGCACGGCGGGTCCGGTCTGCCGCCCGAGGATCTCGGTCGCCTGCGGGAGTTCGACGTCGTCAAGGTGAATGTCGCGAGCGACCTGCGCAACGCGATGATCCGCACCTTCGGCGAGGCTTACGTCGCCAACCCGAACGAGGTGTCCCTCATCCGCGTCTCGAAGGAAGCCGTTGCGTCGATCACCGACGTCGTCGAGAAGCGCATCCGCATGCTCAATCCGTCCGTGGTCTGACAGGACCGCACGTGATTCCCACCATCACCGTCGATATCGGGACCACCGGCGTCAAGCTCGCGTGCTTCGACGCGGCCGGTGCGGTCGTGTCGTCGACGACCGTGCCCACTCCGACCCGACGCGACGCGTGGGGGGAGATCTACGACCTCGATGCCCTCGACGCGGCGATCACCGCTTTCGTCAGCGACCTCGACGTTCGCAACGAGGTGCGTCGCATCGCGATCACCGGCACGGGGGAGTCGGGCGGACTCGTGCGCGGCGATCTCACCCTCGCCTCCCCGATGATCCTGTGGCACGACCACCGCGGGGAAGCTCTCCTGGCCACCCTGACCGATGCCGACCGCGAGCGGCTCTACGCGATCACCGGTCTGCCGGCGAACCCCAACTACGGCCTCTCGAAGGTCGCGTGGGCGCTGCAGCACGCCGGCCCAGACGACCGGGATGCGCAGTGGCTGAACGTCGCCGAGTATCTCGCCGCGACGTGGACAGGTCGACGGTGGGCGGAGTACTCCCTCGCCAGCCGCACGATGGCGCTCGACCTCGAGCGCGGCACCTGGTCCGACGAGGCGTGCGCGCTGCTCGACGTGCCCACGAGCGCCTTTCCCGCCCTGCGGCCGGCCGCCGACGGCGTGGCTGTCAGTGCGCGCACCTCGCGGCGCTGGGGCCTGCACCGCGAGACGCGGGTGCACGTCGCCGGACACGATCACATGGTCGGTGGGGTCGGCGCCGACCTTCACCGGGGCGAGTTGCTCAATTCCACCGGTACGACCGAGGGCCTCCTCTTCCTTCGCGACGCCCCGCGGCTGGACGCGCGGGCGGCGTCGACGAAGATCGCGAACGGCATCTCGTGCGACGGTTCGTCGTTCACGCTGTTCGCCTCCATCCCCACCGGCGGCTCGGCGTTCGGCACCCTCCATCGGCTGCTCGGATGGGATGCGGCTGACCTCTCCTCTCGTATCGGGCACCTCTACGAGCGCTACATCGCCGGGCGGGTCGACCTCGATGCCGCGCCCGTGGTGCTCCCCTATTTCCGTGGGAGCCCGCCACCGGCGAAGGATGCGTCCGCGCGCGGGGTGATCGCCGGCGTCGGGGATGCCACGACTGCCGATGACCTGATCGTCGGATGCTTCCTCGGCATGGTGCGGCAGTTCGCCGACGTGCTCGGTCTGTTCGACGAGCCGGTGGATCGGGTCAAGGTCATCGGCCCCGCCGCGCGAAACCCGCTCTGGCTGCAGCTGAAGGCGGATCTTCTCGGCGTGCCGCTCACGGTGGCCCGGTTCCCCCAGGTGGTGTCCCGCGGGGCGCAGGCGATCGCCTCCCACCTTCCGGGGGACTGGGCGGCCGCCGACACGTACGAGGTCGACGTCGACGCAACCCGCCACGCGCGTCTGCAGGAATGGCTGGCTGCCGACGCGATCCGCTGGGGCGCCATGAAGGAGATCGGCGCATGACGGGGTCGCGGCTGCTCGTCGCGGGCATCGACTCGTCGACCCAGGCCTGCAAGGTGACCGTGCGGGATGCTGCGACGGGAGCGACGGTGCGCGAGGGGAAGGCGCCGCATCCGCTCGCGACGATCGTCGATCCCGAGGTGTGGTGGCGGGCGCTGCTGGACGCGGTGCACGCGGCGGGTGGACTCGACGATGTCGCCGCCATCTCCGTCAGCGGTCAGCAGCACACGCCGATCTTCCTCGACGAGACCGGCACGCCGACATCGCCGTCGCCGCTGTGGAACGACACCGGGTCGCACCCGCACATGATCGCGCTGAACGCCGAGCTCGGCCGCGATGAGTGGATCCGGCGCACCGGCCTCCCGCTGACCCTCTCGGACACGGTCGTGAAGGCGCGATGGCTGCGGGACCGGCATCCGACCCGAGCAGCAGCGACCGTCGCGATCGCTGTCGTGCACGACTGGCTCACATGGCGTCTTCGAGGCCATGGCCCCGGTGGCGGCGGCATCGACGAGCTCGTGACCGACCGGTCGGAAGCATCCGGAACCGGATACTGGTCGCCCGATACCGGGGAGTACACGCACGACCTCCTGGTGCATGCGCTCGGCCGAGATGCGCTCCTGCCACAGGTGAGGGGACCGCTCGATCGCGCCGGTGTCACCGCGGCGGGGCTGCCCGGAATTCCCGCGGGTATCGCGATCGGTGTCGGCAGCGGCGACAACGCAGCCGCCGCACTCGCGCTCGGACTTGCCGACCGTGACGGCGTCATGAGCATCGGCACGTCGGGCGTCGTCTACGCCCGGTCCGACACGCCGGTGCACGACTATGCCGGCTACGTCTGCAGCTACGCGGATGCGACCGGTGAGCACCTGCCGCTCGTGGCGACGCTCAACGCCGCCCGCAACCTGCACGTCGGCGCCGGACTCCTGGGCTGCTCGTACACGGAGCTGTCGGACCTCGCGCTGACCGCCCGAGCCGGCGCGGAGGGGCTCACGCTGCTGCCGTACTTCGAGGGTGAGCGCACGCCCGACCTTCCGGACGCGCGAGGCTCGATGCACGGTGCCACGCTGACGAACCTCACGCGCGCCAACTTCGCGCGAGCGGTCGTTGAGGGGACGATGGCCAGTCAGGTGGCGATGCTCGATGCGCTGAACGAGTGCGGCGTGGCCGTCGATCGACTCCTGCTGATCGGCGGAGCGGCGAAGAATCCCGCGGTGCAGCAGGTGCTCTCGCAGATGGTAAGTCTGCCGATCGGGATCCCCGCCGCGGATGAGTACGTCGCGCGAGGAGCGGCCATGCAGGCGGTCGCCGCGCTTGACGGTACCTTCCCCTCGTGGCCGGTCGATGTCGCGGCACTTGACCCGGTGCCGCATGAGCCGTTGATCGCGCAGCAGCATCGCCGTGCGCAGGAGTCGCTCGGCTACGTCGATCCGGCGGTCGCGCGACGCTGAGTCGGGGGCCGACGGGGCGCGCTCGCACTATCGTCGAGAGGGTCGGTACCCGATCCGACCCGTCGATGAGGAGTTCTCACGTGCCCCCGTCGCGACGCATCCCCGTCAGTGTCGGCATCGATGTCGGCACCACGAACACCAAGGTGGTCGCCATTGATCGGTACGGCGTCGTCATGGCGCGCGCCGGCCGCCCGACCCCGCGCGATGCGACCGACCTGTCGGTGCGTGCCGAGAGCGTTCTGGATGCCGTGGAAGACATGGTGCTCGAGGTCTGCGGCGATCTCCTGGAGGTGCAGGCGCTGAGCGTGGCGGGCGTGGGGGAGGACGGCGTGCTGGTCGATGCGCATCTGAATCCGCTCACTCCGGCACTCACCTGGTACGACCCGCGGCGGCGGGAGATCTTCGATGCGCTCGCCGATCATCTGCACGGCGACGACACCTTCGACGTCGAGATCGACCCGGTGTGCAGCATGGTCGGCTGGGTGTGGGCGCGTCGGTGGGAGGCGTCGGATGCCGCCCAGGGGTGGGTGTCGTTGACCGATCTCGCCGCGGCCAGGTGGGCGCGCCGGCCGTTCCTCAGCGATACCCTCGCTCCGCGCACGGGGGCTTGGCGAAGCCGGGACCGTGCGTGGGCCGTTCCACGTGTGGAAGCGACGCTGGGGGATCCGGCGCTGCTGCCGCCCGTCGTGGCGGCCGGTGAGGTGCTCGGCGGGGTCGCGTGCGACGCCTTTCGCGACGCCGGCATCCTCGCGCCCGACGCGGTGACCGTCGCCGGCGGACACGACCATCCCATCGCCGCGTGGGGTGTGCGGCAGATGCTCCCGGGCGCCGTGCTGGATTCGATGGGCACCGCAGAGGTCGTCGTGGCGCGCGACGGCTCGGACGCGGGTCACCGCAGGCCGCACGTGGACATCGCCCCGGCCATCCGGCAGTCGGGCGTGACGCTCCTGCACGTCGAGGAGCTCGCACGCAACGTGCAGTGGGCATCGCGGGAACCCGAGGTCGCCGACGAGATCCGCGCGCTGCTCGTCGGCAGCCGCGCGCCGTTGGAGGTGTGGGAGGCCGGCTACTTCGTGCGGGGCGCCCGAGGCGGCGTGGCGCCCGCGTACGCGAAGGATGCGCCGCGCGACCCGCGGGTGCGCGCATCCGCTGTCTTGGGAGCACTGGCGGTGGCGGGGCGCGACGCCGTCGATGTGGTGAGTCCGGGGGCGACCGAACGCGGCGTCGTGCGACTTGCAGGCGGCTGGGTGCGCTCGCCGGGGTGGCTGCAGGTGAAGGCCGCCGTGCACGGCGCGGGCGTCGCGCCCATCCTCGAGCCCGAGGTGACCGCCGTCGGTGCCGCGATGCTCGCCGCTGCCGGGCGAGGGTGGGATGTGGATCCGGTGCAGGCGTTCGGGGGTTTCACCGCCGAGATGCTGCGGTGACCTCGGCGGGGTTCAGCTTGCGGAGACGCTCACCTCGAGGGGGATCAGCTCGGTCAGCACCCAGGTCTCGTAGTAGTCGAATCTGAGTCCGCTCTTGTCCCACGACAACGAGCGAACGCGGAGGATCGGTGTGTCGGCCGTGATCCCGAGATTCTTCGCGACGATGTCGGGGGCGGCGAGGGCGTCGATCACGCGGCGCGCGCCGTGGGAGACGAACCCCGCCATCTGAAGACGCTCGTTGACCGAGCCGGTGCCGTCGAGCACCTCCGTCGCGGTCGACATCGTCTGTCCGGCGAGGCCCGGCATCCAGTTGGTGCTGAACATCGCCTTGTCGCCGTTCATGGATCGCACGCGCTCGATGGCGAAGACCTGCTCGTCGGCGTCGAGCCCGAGGGCTTCGCCGACGTGCTCGGGGGGAACCGTGAAACCCGCCGCGATGACGGAGGTCTCGATGCCGGTGCGGCCGTGCCGGATCTGGGACTCGAGGAAGCCTTCCTGCACCGTCCATCCGGTGGGGGTTTCCGGGGAGGAGGCGAAGACGCCTCGGCGCGGGATGCGGTGCGCGAATCCGTCGGACTCGAGCTTCGACAGCGTCTGCCGCACGGTGGCGCGGGAGAGTCCGTAGTCGCGACACAGTTCGAGTTCGCTCGGGAGGCGCTCGTCGGGCGCGATCTCGCCGGCCTGGATCTGCGCGCGCAGGATCTCGAAGAGCTGCTCGTAGTACGGAACGGGTGAGGTTCGTTCGATCGTCGGCGGCACTGGCACACTCCTTTGGGCGCAATGGTACAACTCGAGTCCCGCTGGGACGTACCGAGCTAATTGTACGTACAGTCTCGACAACACGGACAAAAAGGGATAGGTTGGCGGAGTCGCAGAGAGTTGCGACGTCTCTCGCACCGGGAGGCAACACAAACAAGGAGGTTTGCCGTGGCTCAGCGAAAGTGGAAAACGGCGGTGGCCGGCATCGGCATGGTCGGGGTAACGGCCGGTCTGATCGCCGGATGCTCGAGTGACAGTGGGGGAGAAAATGGTGACGGTGAGGTAACCATCACCGTCGCGCTGGCTGCGAATCCGCAGATGCAGACGGCTGAATCGCTTATCGCTGACTTCGAGGAGAAGAATCCGGGAATCAACGTCGAGTTCACGGTTCTGCCTGAGAACGAGTTGCGTCCGGCTGTCACGAAGGACGTTTCTACGAACGCAGGTCAGTATGACGTGGCCATGATCGGCAGCTACGAGGTCCCGATCTGGGCTGAGCGAGGCTGGATCATACCGCTGGACGAGTATGCGTCCGCGGACACCGATTGGGATGAGGCGGACCTCCTTGAGCCGATCAAGAATATTGTCTCCGATGACGGGACACTCTTCGCTGCCCCCTTCTATGGTTCGTCATCGTTCTTGATGTACCGCAAAGATCTGGCTGAGGCTGCTGGCGTGACGATCTCGGAAAGTCCGACGTGGGATGAGATTCGTGCTGCGGCTGAGGCGATGGATGACGAAGAAGCGGGTATCTCCGGTATTTGCTTGCGGGGTCTTCCCGGGTGGGGGCAGAACCTCGCAGCCATCACTACGGTCATCAACACATTCGGCGGTCAGTGGTTCAACGAAGCGTGGGAGACGGAACTGACCATGCCCGAAACGGAAGAGGCCGTGGATTTCTATGTTGACCTCCTCCGGGACTATGGGCAGCCGGACGCAGCTGCGTCAGGCTGGGAGGGGTGCTTGCAGTCATTCAGTCAGGGGCAATCGGCGATGTGGTACGACGACACCGTCTTCGCTGGGTCGGCCATCGATCAAGCGGCCTCGCCGGAGATTGCTGACAACATCGCTTTTGCGATGGCGCCGACGGGCCCCGCTGATATCCCGTCGGGTTGGCTGTGGTCGTGGGGGCTCGCTGTGACCAAGAGCAGTCAAAACCCTGACGCCGCGTGGAAGTTCATCTCCTGGGCCACGAGCAAGGACTACATTCAACTCGCCGGAGAGAACGCCGGCTGGGATGCAATTCCGCCCGGCTCGCGCCACTCGACCTACGAAATCCCTGAGTACCTCGAGGCTGCGGACCGCTACGCGGACCTGACCATCCAGTCGATCGAGGCTGCCAACCCTCTTCAGCCGACCGTGAACCCGGTGCCCTACACGGGTGTTCAGTATGTGCAGATTCCGGAGTTCGTTGAGATCGGTGACTACGTGTCTCAACAGCTTGCGGGTGCAATCAGTGGCGCGCAGAGCGTCGACGATGCACTCGCGGCCAGCGAGGAGTTCACGAGCAACATCATTGAGGAAGCTGGCTACGGCCAGTAGTTCGATTGGGCGCGCCCGGGCTCATCCGGGCGCGCCCGTCATTCTGAGAAAGAGCTGATCATGAGCCAATCCGCCGTCATGGATGCTGTCGACTCGACGGAGGTGGTCAAGGTCGACCCGGTTGCACCGCCGCCGATGACGCGTGGCGAGAAGTGGAAGCGACGTGGACCCCTCCTGCCCGCCTTGGTATTTACGCTCCTGCTCACCCAGATTCCGTTTCTTCTTACCCTCATCTTCAGCTTTCAGCGCTGGCGGCTTCTGGACGGTGGGGAGGCGACCTTCAACGGGGGGAAGAACTACGTCGATGTGGTGCAGGATCCTGTTTTTTGGCGGTCGGTAGCCAACACGGTAGTGATGACGGGAGGGTCGACGCTTGCGTGCATCATTGTGGGCCTCATCATGGCGATCTTTCTCAATCATGCCTTTCCTGGCCGAGGGATCGCTCGAACGCTGGCCATCACCCCATTCTTTGTGATGCCGGTCGCGGCTACGCTCTTCTGGAAGTCAGCGATGTTTGATCCGACATTCGGATTCTTCGGATTCGTGTCGCGCTCTCTCGGCTTGCCTGCAATCGCCTGGCTGTCTGAATTTCCAATGGCGGCGCTTGTCATTCTCCTCACATGGCGATTTGTTCCGTTCGCGATGCTGATTCTGATCGCAGGTCTGCAGTCTGCGCCGCAAGACCAGCTCGAAGCGGCACAGATGGACGGTGCGGGGGTGGCTGGTCGCTTTCGGCACGTGACGCTTCCGCACCTGCGCCCTTTCCTTGAACTGGCGGCGCTCCTTCTGGCGATGAATCTCATCCAGACCTTCGGCGAGATCGCGCTGCTCACCGCGGGTGGTCCCGCCTACGCCACAACCAACATCACGTATTACATCTTCTTGACCGCCTTCAACGCATTTGACTTCGGTCAGGCTTCCGCCCTCGGCATCGTCGCTCTGGTGCTAACGATTGCACTGATCCTTCCGATGCTCCGGCTGCTGTCAGGGATATTCCAGACGGAGGGACGTCGATGAGTACACGCGTCACTGAGACGAGGGTCATTGTCACCGGTGACGCTCGCAGGAAGGCCCTCGCGGTCGCTCCCCAATCCGGACGTAAGCGGTGGGTCTCCTTCGGTATGGCGACCGGAGCATGGATCAGCAGCCTCGTGTTGTTCTTCCCGATCGCGTACATGGTGCTGAAGAGCTTTCAGACCGAGCAGGTCGCGGCGGCGGCCGTCCCTCAGTTGATCTTCGTGCCGACCCTTGAGCATTACGTGCAAGCCTTTGAGTCGGGTATTTGGCCGTATGCGATCAATTCGATCGTCGTTACCATTGTTTCAACGTTCGTTGTCGTCGCGCTTGCCTTGCCCGCGGCGTGGGCCCTATCCGTGCGCGCGATTAAGAAGCCTCAGGATTCGCTGTTCTTCTTTATCTCCACAAAGATGATGCCGATCGCCGCTGGCATCATCCCCGTGTACGTCGTGGCCAGCCAGCTCGATTTGTTGAATACGACCGCAATTCTCGTGATCATGCATCTTGGTATGAATCTCCCACTGGGCATCTGGATGTTGCGTTCGTTTATGCAGGAGATACCAAACGAGATCATGGAAGCGGCGGCGGTCGACGGCGCTAGTTCAGCGCGAATCGGCTGGTCGATCGTCCTGCCACTCATGCGCCCGGGAATCGCGTCGACTGCTCTGCTCTGCGCCGTCTTTTCTTGGAACGAATATTTCTACGCAGCGAACTTGACCACCACCAACTCAACGCTGCCGCTGTTCATTCAGAAGTTCTTGAGCTTCGGCGAACTGTATACCGCTCAGGTTGCCGCCGTGGCAACCATCGTCAGCATCCCTGTCATCATCGCGGGGTGGTTCGCGCAGAAGTCTCTCGTCCGCGGCCTCTTGTTTGGAGCAGTGAAATGACAGATTCCAAGATGCGTGCAGCCGTCCTCGACGGGTGCGGTGGGATTGAGATTCGGGATCTCCCGATTCCGGTGCCTGCGCAAGGCGAGGTTGTCATCGCGCCGGTGGGAACGGGGGTTTGCGGTACGGACTTGCATCTCGCCTCAGGCGACTACCCGCACGGCCGTTTCCCCGTCGTGCCGGGCCACGAGTTTGCGGGGTACATCGCCGCGGTCGGACCCGACGTCTCGCGCTTTGCGGAGGGCGACTACGTCGGGGTCAATCCCAACGTATCCTGCGGCGAATGCAGGTGGTGTGTGATGGGAGCTACCAACCTTTGCGCGTCGCTCTTCCCTGTCGGGGTTGCCATTAACGGGTCAGTCGCCGAGTTTGTCGCCGTTCCCGAACGGATTGCGTTCCCGATCAGTGAATCCATCACGCACCGTGCCGCACCCCTCATCGAGCCCTTCGCTTGCGTGCTGCACGCGCTCGAGCGCGTGCCCGATTGGGCGGCGCAGGAGATAGTGGTCTTTGGCGCAGGCTCCATCGGCCTCATGGCCATCGTCCTCGGCCGGGCCGAGGGTGCTGCTGGTATCCGGGTCGTCGAGCCCAATGCCGCGCGCAGGGAAGCTGCAGAACGACTCGGTGCACTGCGTGCCGTGGCAACGGTTGGCGAGCTCGACCGTGATCAGTTCGACATCGCGCTTGATGCCAGCGGTCACCCCGTCGCAATAGCCCAGGCGATCAGCGCCCTGGGGCCGCGTGGACGACTCATCCAGATGGGTGTGGCGTCGCCTGCGGCGACCGTCGCACTCAACCCCTATGAGGTTTTTGCGAAGGAGATCAGCATCGTCGGCTCGAACTCGCTCGCCGAAAAGTACCCGGCCGCAGCTGATCGAATGGTCGACCTGCAAAGTGAGCTCGATTGCCTGGTGACATCAACCTTCTCCATAGAGGACTACGCCGCAGCGATGGTCGCGGCGACTAGTCCGGATCAGATCAAGGTGCAGGTCGTCCCTGAGCGGAGACAGTCGACTACAACGTCCCTTTAGCGAATCGGTAAAAACCTAGAGGGTGTAGGTTAACGCGCATGCCCCGCGCGAACCTCTCCCAAGCCGCCGTCGTCGACGCGGCCGCGCGCCTCGCCGACCGCGACGGTGCGGCGGCGGTGACGGTGTCATCGGTCGCCCGCGAGGTCGGCGTCAAGCCGGCGAGCCTCTACGAGCACGTCGACGGCCTCTCGGCGCTCCTCGACGGCGCGCACGTGCTCGCCCTCCGTGAGCTCGCAGCGGCGGTGGCGGATGCCGTTGCCGGCCTCGCCGGAGCAGACGCCCTCCGCGCCTTCGCCGACGCGCACCGCGCCTACGCGACCGCGCGTCCGGGGCGGTGGGAGCTCCTGCAACGTGTCGCGAGCCCGTCGACGGTGGCCTCGCCCGAGGCTGCACGCGTCGGATCGCTCACCCTCGCGACGCTCCGCGGCTACCCCGTGCCCGACGATCAGCGCGTGCACGCCGCGCGTCTCGTTGGGGCAACGATCAACGGCTACCTCGCCCTCACGCGCAACGACGCGTTCTCCCATCGCGCCGAGCCCACCGACGTGTCGTGGCGCGCGGCCGTCGACGGTCTCGACCGGGCTCTCACCACCTGGCCGGCCGAACACATTCACTCGAGCGACCCGGAGAACACCGCATGATCAGCCACCCGTTGACCCTCGACATCGTGCGCGGCGCCGCCGAGCTCACCCCGGATGCCGCCGGGGTGGCCGTGCACCGCCTCCCGCCCGCGGTGCGTCAGCGGTTCCCCGACCCGCTGCTGCTCGACCGCGAGTCGCAGCCCTCGGGGGTGCGTGTCGCCTTCGAGACCCGCGGATCCCGCGCCCACCTCACCTTCCACACCACCCGTGCCGTCTTCCGTGGGCTCGAGCGATCCCGCGGTGCTGTCGACGTGTTCGTCGACGGTGCCCTGCAGGGGCGAGAGGAGCTGACCGGCGGGGATGCGATCGAGACCGATCTGCGCACCGGCGCCCGCGATCATCGAGCCGGTGCGCCGCAGACGGTCACTGTCGATCTGCCCGACGGTGCATCGACGGTGGAGTTCTGGCTGCCGCACAACGAGACCGTGCACCTCGTCGACCTGCGCGTCGACGCGCCGATCACGCCGATGCGAACCGACGGCGTGCGGCGATGGGTTCACCACGGCAGCTCGATCAGCCACGGCTCCAACGCGACGGCGCCGAGCGAGATCTGGCCGGCCGTCGCGGCCCGCGCAGTACGCGGCGTGGAGCTGACGAACCTCGGTTTCGGCGGTAGCGCGATGGTCGACCCCTTCATGGCGCGCGTCATCCGCGACACCCCGGCCGACATCATCAGCGTGAAGCTCGGCATCAACGTCGTGAATGGAGACGCCATGCGGCTGCGCGCGTTCGTGCCCGCCGTGCACGGCTTCCTCGACACGATCCGCGACGGTCATCCCGACACGCGCCTGCTACTCATCTCACCGCTGCACTGCGCGATCCACGAGGCGACGCCCGGTCCGGGTGCGTTTGACCCGGAAGCGCTCGCCGCCGGCGAGGTGCGCTTCGCGGCGACCGGCGACCCGACCGAGGTCGCCGCTGGCCGACTGACGCTCGAGGCCATCCGGGATGCGCTGCGCGACGTCGCCTCGCGCCGCTCCGACGACGCGAACCTGACGTTCGTCGACGGCCTCGAGCTCTTCGGCGCGGCCGATGAGGAGCGTCTTCCGCTGCCGGATGCGCTGCATCCCGGCCCGGAGGCGCACCGCCTGATCGGCGAGCGCTTCGCCTCGTACCTCGCGCGATAGCCGGAGCCAGGTGGCGTCCGTCAGGCCGGCTATCGTCGTTCACAACTCCTCAAGAATGTGCGCGCCGGGCCGAATCGCCGGCCTGAGGGGCGCGAACGGCCCGGATGTGAGGAGTTGTGAACGCGCGCAGGTCGGTTCGCTCCCTCGACAGGGCCCTCTGCGCGACGAGCTAGCCCGCGGACCGCGAATCCACAACCCCCGGATTGCGGCGAGACCGGCGGTGCACAGTAGGACCATGCGATGCATCACCTACGCCGGAGAATCGGTCATGACCAGTGACGACGTCGCAGAGGTGCTCGTCACCCTCACAGCCGCGATCGCCAGTCACCGCGAGGCCGAGGCGGCACGGATCCCGATCGTTCGCGAGGACGGGTCCGTCGCGCAGGCCGATCTCGTGATCGGGGTCGGCAACGACGTGCTGTCGGCTCCCATCGACTGGGATGGTGATGAGCCCGACTTCTCCGAGGCGGCCGCGAACATGCGTCGGCATCGCCACTACCCCGACCAGGAGCGTGCCGCGGTGTCGCCGACGCCGCCGCAGGAAGAGGTCGGCTGGGATCCCGACCTCGACGGCTGGCCCGCGTCCTGACGCGGCACCCGCCTCCTGGCCGTGCGGCTGCACCGGGACGCATCCGCGTCGTAACCCCGTCGCAACACCGGCGGCGCGCACGCCCGGCATGATGGGACGATGCCCGAGCAGCCGCCGCCACGACGACCCGAGATCGCCGTGCCCCCGCGACCGCCGCTCCCGCCCGACCGTCGGCCGACGCCGGCATCACGGACGGAGCCCACGCACGGCGCTCCGGCATCCGCCGGCGTCACCCCGCGCGTGCGCTCGATCGCCGGATGGATTCTCGGCGCCTACCTGCTCGCTCTCACCCTCATCGCCTTCTGGCCGTCGCCCGTGGATGCGGGAGCCGGTCCGCTCATCCGTTTCGTCACGCGGCTGATCCCCGTGCTGACGTACGCCCGCATCGAGTTCGGCGCGAACATCCTGCTCTTCGTGCCGCTCGGGGTGCTGCTGACGCTCATCCTGCGCGATCGCGCTTTGGTGCTGCCGATCGCGATCGTGCTGACGCTCGTGATCGAGAGCGTGCAGGGGGTGCTGCTGGACCGCCGCACGCCGAGCGAGCTCGACATGGTCGCCAATACGGCCGGTGCCTGCATCGGCCTGCTGGGCGTCGCGGCGTGGCAGTGGTGGCGTCGACGAACGGCCGACTGACCCATCCGGCGGACTGCGATCACCGACCTTCGGTGGGGATGCGCCGTTGTCCGTCGGTGACGAGAGCGTGCGCGGTGGCGATGAGGCCTGCCGTGGCGAGCACTCCGAACAGGGCCAGTATGAACATGGTGCCGCCTCCTCGGTGTCAGTGGACTGCTGGCATCGAGTAGAGCGCATGATTGGACCGCATGTCGCGATCCAATACCGACCTTCTGGCCCGTCATAGCGTCACGCACAGACTCGTCGTCCATCCGGTTCAGCGCGGAGTCAGCGCGCACCCGGCAGACTCGATTCATGCGTGTGCTGCTCGTCGATGACGAGGTGAGGTTGGCGGAGGGCATCCGTCGCGGCCTCGAGGCGGAGGGGATGACCGTCGACGTCGCCCACAATGGTGTCGACGGCCTGTGGCGTGCCCGCGAGCAGGACTACGACGTCGTCGTGCTCGACGTGATGATGCCGGGCATGAGCGGTTACCGGGTGTGCCAGAGCATGCGGGCCGAAGAGATCTGGACCCCGGTGCTGTTCCTCACCGCGAAAGACGGCGAATGGGATGAGGTCGAAGGCTTCGAGACGGGCGCCGACGACTGGCTGACCAAGCCCTTCTCGTACCCCGTGCTGGTTGCACGGCTGCGTTCGCTGGTGCGACGGGGCGCGACCGCGCGTCCGGCAACCTTCTCGGCGGGCGACCTCGTGCTCGATCCCGCGGCCCGCACGGTGCACCGCGGCGATACCGAGATCGAGCTGACGGCGCGAGAGTTCGCGGTGCTGGAGTTCCTCATGCGCCACCCCGCCGAGGTCGTCACCAAGCTCGAGGTGCTCGACAACGTGTGGGACGACGCCTTCGACGGCGATCCCAACATCGTCGAGGTCTATATCGGCCGGCTGCGGCGCAAGGTCGATCGTCCGTTCGGTCGCGATGGCATCCAGACGCTGCGTGGGGCGGGGTATCGGATGGCCGCCGATGGCGGCTGAGCGTCGCGCGTCACGGCGCATCCGCACCCGCATCACCCTGGTCGCGACGGCGGTGGTGGCCATCGTGCTCGGTCTCGGGGCGTGGGGGATCGTGTCGCTGCTGGCGCAGAACCTGACGTCTGGTGTAGCCACGCGTCTGGAGTCCGAGCTCGCCAGCATCGCCGACGGACTGGAGGGCGGACTCGTGCCGGCGGCGTGGATCGCCGAGCGCGACGACGATTCCCTCATCGCCTGGCGCACCACGGCCGCCGACGAGACGACGGTGGTCGTCAACGCCGACGATGCCCTGGCGCTCCCCGACACGGTCGAGGGCAGCCCGGTGCGCACCGTCATCGACGGCGAGTCCTATCTCATGGTGGGGGAGGCGCTCGACGAGGGCACCCTGCTGCTCGGTGCATCCCTGGCCGAGGTGGATGCGGCTGTCGCCGAGACCGGCACGCTGCTCGCGCTCGCCGTGCCGCTCGCCGTCGCGGTCGTCGGGCTCGTCGTCTGGGCGGTCGCGGCGCAGGCGCTGTCGCCGGTGGATCGCATCCGGCGCCAGGTGGACGCGATCGACGCCGACGCGCTCGATCATCGGGTGGCGGTACGCGGAACCGGCGATGAGGTCGACCTGCTCGCGGCGACGATGAACCGGATGCTCTCGCGCATCGAGGAGTCGTACGCGGCACAGCAGCGGTTCGCCGGTGATGCATCCCACGAACTGCGCTCGCCGTTGGCGACGATGCGGCAGTACGCCGAGCTGGCCGAGGCGCATCCCGGCGCGACGTCGACGGCGGAGATCGCCGACGTCGTGCGCGAGCAGGGCGCGAGGATGCAGGAGACTCTCGAGGGTCTGCTGCTGCTGGCGCGGCTGGATGAGCGGGCGGTGCGGGCATCCGATGCCATCGACCTGGACGATCTCGCCCGGGCGCAGGTCGCACGCCTGGCCGGCGAGGGGCTCGTCGTCGATGCCCGCAGTGTCGAGCCCGTGCGGCTTCGGGGTGACGCGCGGCTGCTGCGACGGGCGGTGGAGAACCTCGTCGACAACGCGCGGCGTCACGCCCGGGACCGGATCGCGGTCGGGGTCCGCGCGGTCGACGGCACCGCGCTGGTGTGGGTCGACGATGACGGACCGGGCATTCCCGAGAGTGAGCGATCGCGGGTGTTCGATCGCTTCGTCCGCCTCGATGAGGGTCGTTCGCGAGACGCCGGCGGCAGCGGTCTGGGCCTCGCGATCGTGCTCGAGATCGTGCGCGTTCACGGGGGATCCGTGCGCATCGACACCGCCCCGCTCGGCGGCGCGCGCGTCGTGATCGAGCTGCCGATCCGGGATTCCTGAATGGGCTGTCAGCAGGGTTCAGATGGGGTTCAGTGCTCGCGAGGGAGAGTGAGGGCATGACGAACAACGACGACACCCCCACCACCCCGCTGGATGATGCCCGCGACCCCGGCCCCGCTCCGGAGCCGTCGACGCGGCCGGCGTCGGAGAATCCCGCGCCGAAGCGTTCGGTGGCGCGTCCGCTGCTGATCGGCGCGGCAGCCGGTGTCGGCGTGCTGCTGCTCGGCGGGCTCGGCGCGCTCGCCGTCGATGCGCTGACCGACGGGCGCGATGTCGAGACCGTTCCGGCGGCCGAGGTCGGGCCGGACGGGTCGGGGCAGACGACGGGCGATGCGGATGCATCCCGCCCCGACGATGGCGGCCAGAGCGACGATGCTGTCGGGCCGAACCAGACGCCGGGGTCGCCCTTGGCTGAGCGTGGCGAGCCGGCGGCGCTGGTCGAGGCGATCGATCGCGCCGTGGCGGCCGCCGATGGCACGGGCGCGAGTGCGGTCGAGGTCGAAGGTCGTGGCTGGTCGGTGGACGTGATCCTCGCGGACGGCACCGAGGTCGATGTGCGTGTCGCGGTGGATGGGGCCACGACGGTGCGTGCCGACAATCGCGACGACGACGCCGACCCGGCGCTGGACACCTCGCGTATCGCCGACATCGCCGACGCCGCGATCGCCGCCGCCGGTGGCACCGGTGTCGTCAGCTCGATCGAAACCGATCGCGACGACGACCATGAGTTCTCCGTGTCGGTCTGGACCGTCGGCGACATGATGTCGGACCACGATGACGACGACGGGCATCACGGTGGCCACCACGAGGTCGAGGTCGACCTCTCGGCCTCGCTCGAGGTCGTCGACATCGACGACTGACCGGCGGTCCCATCGCTCCGAACCTGTGGGGGCCAGAATGTACCCAGCAGAACAGGAGATGCCGTGCCCCCACTCTCGCCGCGCGATCAGGCCCAGGCATCGTGGGTGCGAGGAGACGCGGCCGCCGCGATCGGGGTCGCCTTGCAGCACGCGACGGACGAATGGATGCTGCGGGCCGCCTGTGCGATGGCGCTGCGCAGTCACCGCGTGGACCTGCTCATGGTGCACATCGACGACATCTCGGCGCTCGAGCGGGGCGTGGAGCGCGACGGCGTGCTGGCGAGTGTGCTCGTGGGGGAGGGTCGTGTCGACGAGGCGGCGTCGGTTGTGCTGGCGATCAGCCCCGACGAGGTCGCCGCCACAGACGACCGCCCCATCGCGAGCGCGGCATCCCTGCGCAGCGCGGCGATCGCCTACGTCGCACTCGGCGCGATCGCCTCCGGTGCGTGGGTGGTGGCAGCGCGGTGCCTCGCGGCGGTTCGCGCGGCCCTCGATGCTGAGCCGGCCGACGCCACCGACGAGATCGGTCGCTTCGACATTCTCGGGATGGCGGCCATGATCGAAGCCCACACGGGCACCGAGAACGAGGCCGTTGTCGCTCTCGAGTCGGCGCTCGCTCCGCTGCGCAGCCGCAACCTGCTGTCCAGCGAGCATGCCCTGGCGCTGATCGCCCTCGGTGACGTCCATCACCTGCACGGCTCGCTCGAACGCGCGGCCGTGAACCTCTCCCGCGGTGCTCGTCTGACGGCCGCATCGCGACCGGGCTTCATCAGCCATGCGCGGGTGCTGCTCGCGTTCATCCGGATCCGACAGGGGCGATGGGCCGACGCCGCCGTCGAGGTGGAGCGTCTGGGCGAGCCGAACGACACGATCGAGCGAGACTGGATCCGCACGCAGATCCTCGCCGTGCGGGGATTGCTGCGGGTGGTCACGGGCGATCTGGATGCGGGCGCGGCCGACTTGCGCGAGGCGCGTGTGCTCGCCGAGACCACGCCGAGCAACCTCGCCGCGATGGTGCTGCTGCACGCACGCATCGTCGAGGCCGTCACGCGAGGTGACTGGGATGGGCTGCAGCACGCCCTGGACGACTCCGAGGAGCCGGGATACCGGCATCCGTATCGAGACGGGGAGTGGCGCGTTCTCACCCTCGTCGCCGCGTGGAATCGGCGCAGCTTCGCCGACTTCCGCCGGCGACTCACCGACTGGGCATTGACGAGCGATGCGGTGGACGACCCGTACTACTGGGCGTGCGCGAGCCTCGCGGCGGAGTTCGAGGAGCGTCATTCCGATGCGCTGGCGGCTGCGGAGCGTGCGCTGACCGTGCTCGGCCCCGCGCAGGACCCCATGGGGCAGGTGTGGGTGCGCATGGTGGTCGGGCGCTACTTCGTCAGGTACGGCGACGAGGGCTCACCGGATCCCGATCGCGCGCGGGAGGTATGGGACCACGTGATCGCGCAGCTCCGAGGACTCGGTGCGTTGGCGCTCGCGGAGCGGTGCGAGGGCATCGTCGAGCGGATGATCGCCCGTTTCGAGCGGGATCGCGGCGCGCATCCGCTCGCCTCGCTCACTCCCCAGCAGGTGCGCATCGCCCGCGCGGTCGCCCAGGGGTACACGAGTGACGAGATCGCTGCGATCGAGTTCCTCTCCAAGCGCACGATCGACTATCACGTCACGAACATCGTCGTTCGTCTCGGCCTGTCGAGCCGCCGTGAGATCGCTCGCGTGATCGACGCCGCCGACTGACACGAAGACTGTCATTCGATACGAGTGAGCCGGCGTGGGCGGATTCATAGACTTCACGCGACGGTACCCGACGGTCATGGACCACGGACGCTCACAGGGGGTGGGCGACATCGTTGCGCGCGCGTCTCGGGTCACAAGCTGGGGGGCGACCCGAGACGCGTGCGCGGTCTCGGACGCGGTGCGTTGTGTCGCGTGTCGCGTGCATCGTGTGTCGCGCGCGTCGGGCATCGCGCGTCTCGCGTCGCGCATCGAGTGTCGCGTGTCGCGTGTCGCGTGTCGTGTGCATCGCATGTCGTGTGCACAACTCCTCAAGAACGCGCGGGTCGGCCGTCACCTCGCCGGATGCGCGGCCCGGTTCGCGCAAGTTTGAGGAGTTGTGAACACGTGGGCCCGGACACGCGCCGTCTAGCGGCGCGCGCCCCCGATCGACCCGCCGTCGGCAGCTGGGCGAACGCCCTCCGCATGCGGCTCCCGTCAGAGGGCGGCGAACAGCTGGCGGAGGGTCTCGTCGGGGCGGTCGCGGTGGGGGGAGTGGCCGGCGTTCTCGACGACCGACATCGTGATGTGCGGGTTGGTGCAGACCTCGGCGGCGAGGTCTGCGGTGAAGATCGAGAACACGGCGGGGTCGGCGCCGATGATGTGGGTCGGGATGCGCAGGGCAGCGGCCGCGGCGCGCGCATCCCAGTCCGGGTTCTGCGTGTCGGTCTCGGCGACCGCCCACCGGCTGACCTGGCGCGACGAGAGGGCTTTGAGCTCGAGGTCCTGCTCGTGCCACCGCGGATTGTCTCGGCGGACGTCCTCGACGGTCACGTCCATGAACGCTTCGTCCTGCGAGGAGCGCACCGCGTCGCGCTCGCCGTCGGTGATCCGCAGCCCGGGGTCGATGAGCACGAGGCGGCGCGTCCAGGCGGGGTTGTCGGCGGCGGCGAGCGTGACCGCAGCCCCGCCGAGCGAATGACCGATCACGAGGTCCCACGGTTCATCGTCGTCGGGATGCGCGATCGCGACGTCTGCCGCATAGGCGGCGAGGGTGTAGTCGAGCGCTCGCGGCGCGGTGCCGTGGCCGCGCAGATCGACGGCGCTCGCCCTCCATCCGGCGTCGGCGAGGGCGACACCGAATCGCCACATGAGTGCTCCGTTGGAGCCGAGGCCGTGCACGAGCAATGCCCGCGCGGGGGCACGCGGATCTCCCCAGCTCAGGCGGGGGAGGGTGACAGGTGTGACCACGGCCTCATCCTAGGGCGTGCATCACGCGGGCCGGTGGGTGTGCAACTGCCGCCAGCCCCGCCGAGCGTTGCGTAGCAGGCGACGCGGTTCACGACTCCTCAAATCCGCGTCGGCCCGGAGGTCACAGCCGCTGCCAGGCAGCTGTCACGCCACGATTTGAGGAGTTGTGAACGCGAACGAGCCCGGCCAGGGCGCCCTTGCCGGCGAATACCCGGCGCGGCCGCGGTGGCGGTCGGGCCCGGGGTGGCGCGCCCGATACACTCCGGAACCGTGGAGCGCTCGCTGGTCGTCGATGCCCTCGGGCGCCGTGTGCGGATCGACGGTCATGCCTGCGACCGCGAGCAGTGGCAACTGGTCGAGCGGTGCTGGCGCGACGCGGTGGCCCCGCCGGGCCCGGCCGACGCGCACGTGCAGGCGGTGCCGACGGGCGAACCGAACAGTTGGCTCTCGGTCCTCGCCGGCGAGGTCACCCGCGTGGCGCTGCAGCTGAACCGAGGTCGGCTGTGGATGCTGCATGCCGCCGGCATCGCCGCCGAGGACGGGCGTGTGATCGCGCTCGTCGGCCCCTCGGGACGGGGCAAGACGACAGCTTGCCAGGCGGCGGGCGCGGCATTCGAGTACGTCTCCGACGAAGTCGTGGCCATCGATGCCGACGGGCGCGTGTGGGCGTACCGCAAGCCGCTTTCGGTCAAGGAGCCGGAGCGTGCCGCGAAGTCGCAATGGGCCCCGACCGACCTCGGGCTGAGAGTGCGAGAACGTCCACTTCGGCTCGGGCGCATCGTCGTCCTCGATCGGATCGACGGGGCAGCGTCGGCCGGGGGCACGCCGCGCGTCGAGGCGATGGATCTCGGCGACGCCTTGACCGACCTCGTGGCGCAGTCGAGCTTCCTCGCCGACCTTCCTGCGCCGTTGCGCACGATCGCGTCGCACGTGGCGGCGACCGCCGGCGTCGTGCGCGCGACCTACGCCGATGCCCGCGAGCTCAGCGACGTGTGGGGTGAAGTCCTCCCGGCGGCGACAGCGACAGGGGCCGCGGTCGGCGCCGCACCAGCCGGTACGAAACTCGTCGAACCGCCCCTCGTGGCGGCACCCCCGCCTGAGGTGGCTCCGGAGCCGTACGCGCGCTCGCCTCACCTCGATGCGGTCGGCCTCTCCTCTCCCGACCGCATCGCGGTGCTCCGGCGCGACGACGACACCGACGGCGAGGACGCCGGCGGTGAGGCTGTCGTCCATGTTCTCGCGGGGGTCGCCCCGACGCTCTGGCGGCACGCGTCCGGGGCGTCCATGGAGACGCTGCGCGCCAGCGCCGTCGGTCTGCACGGCACGCCCCCGTCGGACGATGCTGCGACTCTCGTCGCATCGGCCGTGAGAGAGCTCGAGGAGGCGGGGCTGCTGCAGCGTGGGGCCGCGCACTGGGCTGTGGCGCCGGATGTGTCGTGGACCGGAGCAGACGACGTCGTCGCCTGCTCGCTGCGGGACGACCGCGCCCCCGTCGCTCTGCAAGGTTCGGCGGCAGTCATCTGGCGTGCGCTCGCCGAGGGTGGGACGGAGGCGGAGATCTGCGAACGCGTGATCTCCGTGTCGCAGCCGACGAGTGATGACGTGCCCGCGCAGGTCTCAGCGTTCCTCCGCGACCTGCTCACGCGAGGGTTGGCGTCCGTCGATGGAGGGATGCGACACCGCCCATCCGAGCGCACGGGAGAGTGACCGGGCGCTGCGTCCCCAGCGCCGCACGCGGGCGAGCATGATGTCGGCCCAACGGTCGCGGACGCCGGGACGATGGCGCAGCATGTCCTCGCGGCTCGGCCAGATGGCCCGCCACATGACGCGCAGGCGATCGAGGCCTCGGGCGCGCCGCCAGGCGGTCCACCACAGCAGCGCCGGCGTCTGCGCGCCGCGCACCTTGTCGCGCCAGTCGTCGAGCCCGGGCGCCGACCGCTCCTGCGCTGAAGGCACGATGTCGACCCCCCACGCGCGCAGCTCCGTCTCGAGCGTCACCGCGCATCCCGTGGCGTGCGCGAGAAAGACGAGGTCGTCGCGCTGCGTTCCCGTGAGCGGTGACTGCCGCAGATGCGCCAGGTCGCGCTGGTGACGCGGATTCTGCGGACCGCCCCGCAACGCGTGAAGAGCGGTGATCAGCCGATTCGCCACGGCATCGGGCACCTGACAGACCCGGTGTGCGAACGCCTCCTCGGCGCGACGATGCCATAGCAGGTCGAAGACGGTGAGCGGGTCGGCGAGGAATCCGGGGAAGTAGCGGTGCACGTCCGTCGAGTGCGGCCAGTCCGGGTGTCTCAGCGTGCGCGAATGGAGGGTGAAGCGAGCGCTCGCGAAGGTGTCGGGGAACTCCTGCCAGCCCGCCTTCTCGATGAGCGCAAGGAACGCTTCGAAGCGGTCCGGGCTCACCAGCACGTCGACGTCGCCGGAAGCATGCGCGGGCCGTACCCCCTGCCGGGCGAGTGTCGGTCCCTTCAGCAGCAGCACGCGGATGCCGTTCCGTTCGGCGATCCCCTGCATCCATGCGTGGCCGAGATCGATCGCGTCGGCCAGATCGATCGGAACGGGGCGGGCGTCCACGCGCGTCACCGCCGACGGTCAGGTTCCGGGCCGCACGACGGCGGTGTCGACGCGCGACGTGCGCTCAGCCTCGAGCGCCCGGCGGTAGCCGCGCATGATGAGCGCCCGCCGCAGCAGCCGTGTCGCGGCATCCTGCAGTCGCCAGGCGTGCAGGGCCCCGCTCATCCGGTACGCGCCGACGACCGCCGCCTGAAGCGCGCCCCCTCGGTCGTGATCGGCGATCCGCCGCTGAATCGCGCCGAGCACGCGCGAGTACGACCGGGGGATCGTCACCATCGGCGTGAGCTGGCCGGGGCGCTCTCCCCATCGGCGCTCGAGGTCGGCGACCGCCTGTCCGCGCACCTCGCATTCCCTCATGTATGCGGTGATGCCGCGGGCATGGTGGTGCGCCGCGATCGCACGATCGTCGAAGACCGCGGTGGCCCCCACGCGTGCCAGGCGTATGCCGAGATCGAGATCCTCGTTGTACTCCAGACGCTCCGAAGCCTTGAACGACTCCGCCGCGAGATACAGCGATCGGGGGAGAGAGACGTTCCCACCCCACAGGGAGCCGAGGATGGTGTCGGAGTCGCCGCGCCGCCACCCGGCGACCTGCGCATCGTAGTCGCGCGCGTAGAGATAGGTCGGGGCCTGGTCGGACCCGCGTCGGGTCGGCAGGGAGACGGGCATGTACCCCTGCAGTACCCGCGCGCCGCCCTCGGCGTGGAATCGACGATGGCGGGCGACCAGCCCCGGGCCGGGGATCACGTCGTCGTCGACGGCGAGCACCACGTCTCCGCGGGCGCGCTCGAGCCCGGCGATGCGGGCGCGGGCGAGTCCGACGTTCTCGGTCAGCTGCACGATCTCGAGGGCGTCGTCACCGAGCGGGAGCTCATCGCGCCAGCCCTCGTGCGGACCGTCGAGCACGACGACGATCTGATCGGCGCCCTGGCCGCGGTACTCGTGGATGAGTGGCGGAAGGCGGTGCAGCCGCCGGTACGACGGCAGCACCACCGTGACGGTCGGCGCGTTCCCGTTCCCGTTCACGCGACCGGACGACCGGGGTCGGGGAGGCCGGTCATGAGCTCGTACATGCGCCCGACGGTCTGCTCGACATCGGCGGTCGTGGACATGTTGGCGCCGATGAACAGCCGGCCGTTGTACATGATGCCCGCGGCGGCGAGGCTGTCCGTTCCGAGGCTCGCCGGGAACGGCGCGACATCGAGGATTTTCGCCCCCGCGAAGAAGCGCGGCCGGGAGACCCAGGGCAGCAGCGTGCTGTAGCCGATCGGAAATCCGGGCGCCGGCGGGTAGGGCTTGTCGTCGTCGCGCTCTTCGACCTGACGATGGATCGCGCGCACGGTCGCGGACAGATCGGCGTCGGCATCGCCGGAGACCGACATGTCGCGTACGTGGTTTCGGATGTGCGACGCGGCCGACGAGTGGAACGACACCGGGAACCGCAGACTCACCACGCGCTGCTCGCCCGGCCACGCTCCCACCATGGCCGCGGCCTGAAGATCGCTGAGGGTGCCGCCGTGCTCCCGGGCGCGGCGACCGGCGAGCCCGGCATCGAGCGCGCGATACGCCGAGTGGCGCGGAGGCAGTGCCGCGCGGCGCGCGGCCTCGCCGCCTCGCCCATAGCGCAGCGGCAGCAGCAGTCGCGCCCCGACCCGACGGATCCGCCGCAACACCGGGCGGCTCCAGTAGGAGCGCCACGCTGCGCCGAGCGAACCCTCGCGGCGCCACCACTCCTCGAGCGCGAGCCCCGGCAGGTGCCAGGCACGCGCCGGCGGCACGGCAGCGAAAGGATCGCGCGGTTCGGGAAACGGCTCGTCGGCTTTTGCCTGGGTCACGGTGGAGAACAGGCGCATCCCGGACAGCCCATCCGTCATGGCGTGGTGGAACATCATCCCGACCGCGACGCGACCGTCGGTCAGGGCGGTGATCCGGATCCGCCAGAGCGGATGCCGCAGCGAGAAGACCGGATCCTCGGCGCCGGAGAGGCGCCGCAGGTCTGCGGTGGCGGGATCCACAGCAGTGTCGGAGAACACGAGGTGGCGATCGAGATCGAAGTCGTCGTCGGGCACCCAGGCCGGCGGTGTCAGCCCGAGGAACGAGCGCTGCAGGCGAAGGCGGAAAGACTCGGTGCTCGCGACGGCCCCCTGCACGAAGGCGCGGATCCGTACTCGATCGAGGGAGCCGTCTGGGTGCAGCAGCGGGCCTCCCTCGGCGATCAGCAGGCCGGGGGTCTGCATGTTCTCGAACGAGATGTGGTTGGAGACGTAGCCCTCCTCCCAGATCTGCATGAATTCGGCGTGCGGCCGGGTCGGCCGCTCGGGTGCGATCTCATCGCTCGCGGTCACAGTCGTCGACATCGTTGCTCCTCAGGAAGCCAGGCGCGGTTCGGTCACGGTTCGAACGGTCAGCGGGGATCCCGTGAGAACCGATCCCTCGCTCCGCAGAATCAGGGGGATGGCGACGATGCCGCTGGCGTCGGCGACCGCGATGTGGCACACCGCCTCGGCGTCGTCGGGTGCGGGCGTGGCGGATACCTCGAGCGTGCGGAAGTCGAGGCCGAGCCCCTCGCCGGTCGCCTTCGCGGCCGCCTCCTTGGCGGTCCAGGTCGGAGCCAGCCAACGCCGTCGCGCGAGTGAGTCGAGACTCTCGGAGCGTGCCGCTTCGGCTGGAGAGCACATGCGCCGACGCAGGGCCCGGGAATCGAAAGCGGTGAACGGTGCCGCTTCGACATCGGCGCCGATCCCGTCACCGGCCCCGACCGCGACGAGCAGAACGTCACCGCTGTGCGACACGGAGAAGTCGGCGTCGAGCCCTCGAAGTCGGGGCTTCTCGCCGCCCGATCCCCGATCGATCCCGCGCCAGCGCAGTCCGAGCTCGCGTGTCACCATGTCTTCGACCCACCGTTCGGCGATGTGCGTCAGCTCCCGGCGCGGCGCGTCGCAGCGCCCGAGCACCCAGTGCACGGCGCGTTCGCGCACGTGCACAATGTCTCTCTTCGGCGGCGCATCGGTGTCTCGCGACATGGTCAGCGGCAGGGTTCCTCAGCCGGCCGCGACCCGCGCGGCGAGCCCTTCGCCGAGTTCACCGAGCGTGGCGAACTCGCCGAAGAAGGTCGGATCGACGGCGACGGCGTACGTGTCTTCGATGTCGCCGCAGAGCGTGAGCACATAGATCGAGTCCAGGCCGAGCTCGGTCAGCGGCGCCTCAGGGGTGATCGTCGCGGGATCGACCTGGTCGTAGAAGGTGATCCTGTCGATGAGCCAGGACGTCATTGACGACACAGCATCGGTGGGAGCGGTCGTGGTGTCAGACATGTTCTCTCCTTCGTGTTCGTACGGTGTGTGATGCGGTCAGACGGGTGCGGCCTCGGCGGATTTCAGACCGACGGCATGCAGGTAGGGCATCGCCCCCGATGCCACGAGCCCGCGCGCCGGAGCACGGCGGACCTTCCCTGTCGGGGTGCGAGGGACGCCGCCGGCCGACACGAGCCCGATCGCGATCGCGGGCAGGGAGAAGCGCGTGACGAGTTCGTCTTCCAGACGCGCCAGAAGCGTCTCGACGGGTTCCACGGCCAGATCGGGGTCGTACTCGATCACGAGCGCGATGCGCTGGCCGGTCTCCAGCTCGAACGCCGCCCCCACGCCGAGCGCGGGTGAGAGCGCGGCCGCGGCGGACTCGATGTCCTGCGGGTGGATGTTGCGTCCGCGCAGGATAATGACATCCTTCAGCCGACCCGTCACGTAGAGCTCACCGTCGACGATCGTGCCGAGGTCGCCGCTGCGCACGTACGCCCCGTCGTCACCGGCCAGCGTGTATCCGAATGTCTCGGCCGTCGCTTCGGGACGGCGGAAGTATCCCGGTGAGACCGCGGGCGAAGAGATCCAGATCTCGCCCAGAACGCCTTCCGGAACCGCCTCGAGGGTGTCGGGGTCGACGATCGCGAGGCGGGTCTCAGCGCTCGGCACGCCACACGAGATGAGTTCGACGGCGTCTTCGGCCGCGGACGGGACGAACTCTCCCGTGGCGAGGCGGTCGGCGTCGACGTGGCTGACGGTGTACGGCACCCCGAGCGGCTTCGACGTGATGAACATGGCCTCGGTCATCCCGAACGCCGGAGCGACCGTCGCGGGGTCGAGCCCCGTCGAGGCGAAGCGCTGGGTGAAGGCGGCGACGGTGCTCGGACGCACCGGCTCGCTCCCCGAGACGAAGCATCGCACGGCCGACAGGTCGAGTTCGGCGACCTGAGCGTCGGTCGCGAACTTGACGCACAGATCGAACGCGAAGTTGCCGGCGAGGGTGAGCGTCGCGCGGTGGGTCGACATGAGGTGCAGCCACGACATCGGCCTGCGCTGGAACTGCTCGGTCGTCGTGAGCACCACCTTTCCACCGTTCACCGCGGGCACGAGCACCTGCATCATGAGGCCCATCGCGTGGTGCAGGGGAAGCCACCCGACGAGGGTCGAGGTCTCGTCGGCAGCGATCAGCTCCGACGCTGCGTCCGCGGTCGCGCGCAGGGCGCGGTGCGTTCCCATCACGCCCTTCGGATCGCCCGTCGAGCCCGAGGTGAAGAACAGCCAGGCGATCGCGTCGGCATCGATCGCGGGCGGCATCCACGCATCCGCATCTCCCGTGTCGAGCAGCTCGCTGAGAACGGCGATCGGGATGTCGATGTCAGCCGCGGCCAGCACGGCGGCGAGCGTCTCGTCGGCGATGATGACGGACGCTCCCGCCGCGCGAGAGATGGCACCGACCCGCTCGGCGACCATCGCCGGTGGCAGCCCGTATCCCGCGACCGGGGTCGGAACGAAGGCGGCACCGGCGTAGAGCGCTCCGAAGACGGCGTCGACCCATCCCAGCCCGGGACTCAGCGCGATGACGACGCGGTCGCCGACGCCGATGTCCTGCTCGGTCAGCGCGTGCGCGATGGCGCGGGATCGTCGATCGAGGTCGGCGTAGCCGCGGAACTCCGACGTGTCGAGGCTCGGGTGGAAGAGGATGCCGCGGTCATCGCCGTGTGCGGCGGCGGTCTTCTGCAGGCAGTCGTGGGCGAGAACGGGCGGAACAGACATGCTCCGGTCTCCTTCGAGGGTGGATGATGAACGGTGGTGGCGGTCGGGGAGGGACCTGCCGGGCCGGATCTCGCTGGGATGTGGGGTGTCCGGCCCGGCAGTCTCGTCAGGCGGGAGTGAGCACTGGGCGGAACCCTGACGAGTAGAGAGGGCGCAGCGTGCCGGACTCGATGTGAGAACGAGTGGGCATGCGGCGCACCTTGCCGGTGGGGGTGCGGGGAAGGGTGCCTTCGGTGACGAAGGCCACGGCGAGCGACGGGAGGGAGCTTCGCGACATGAGGCTGTCCCGAACACGGGCGCCGAGGGCATCCATGCTCTCTTGCGTTTCCGCGAGGGCTTCCTCGTTCACCTCGAGCACGACGCCGACCACCGAGGGGTGCCCGGTGAGCTCGAACGCCGCTCCGATGCCGATCGCGGGCGAGACCGTGCGGGCGGCCGCCTCGATGTCCTGCGGGTACAGGTTGCGACCCCGCACGATGATCATCTCCTTCAGGCGGCCCGTCACGAACAGCTCACCGTCGAGGATCGCGGCCAGGTCGCCGGTGCGCATGAATGCGCCGTCGTATCCGCCGATCGTGTGACCGAAGGTCTCGGCGGTCGCGTCGGGTCGACGGAAGTAACCCGGCGAGACCATGGGCGAGGCGACCCAGATCTCTCCGACGATGCCATCCGGCACGGGCTCCAGTGTCTCGGGGTCGACGATCACGACCTGCGTCTGATCGGTGGGACGGCCGCAGGAGACCCACTCGACGGTGCCGTCGCCGTCGGCGGGCACCAGCTGACCGTTTTCGAGTCGCTCGGCGTCGAAGCGTCGGATCATCAGCTCGTCGTCCGGGAACTTGCCGGAGATCATGTTCGCTTCGGTCATGCCCATGACGGGGGCGACCATCTGCTCGGTCACTCCGGTCGAGGCGAACCTTTCGAGGAAGGCGTGCAGCGTCTCGGGGCGAACCGGCTCCGAGCCTGAGAACAGCACTTTCAGGCTGCGGAGGTCGAGCTCGGCGATCTGCTCGTCGGTGGCCAGCTGTGTGACCAGGGCGAAGGCGAAGTTGCCGGCGGCGCTCATGGTGCCGCCGTGCTTGCTGATCAGCTGCAACCAGATCACCGGCCGGCGCTGGAACTGTTCGGTGCCCGTCGCCACGGCCTGTGCACCGTTGATCGCGGGGATGATGACCTGCATCATCAGGCCCATGATGTGGTGCATCGGCGCCCAGCCGACGAGCGTCGCGCGGGGGCTGCTGTCCCACATGTCCCGCGCGGCGTCTGCGGTGCCGAGCACCGTGGAGTGCGTGGCGATGACGCCCTTGGGGTCGCCGGTCGATCCCGACGTATAGAGCAGGTAGGCGATCGAGTCCCGTCCAGCGCAGGCATCGACCACGCGTCGGCGTCGCCCTCTGCGAGCAGCTCCTCGAGCAGGAGCACCTCCATCCCGAGTGAAGCGGCGTCGATGCGCTCGAGCACGCCGGCGTCGGTGATGAAGACGGTCGCCTCGGCCGCGCGCGCCATCCCGGCGATGCGCTCTCCCATGACCGCCCCGGTGCCGTAGCCGGCGACGGGGGCGGGGATGAAGGCCATGCCGGCATAGAGGGTGCCCCAGGCGGCGTCCGCCCACTCGAGGCCGGATGACAGACCGATGACGGCCATGTCGCCGAGGCCGTGCCCCCGTGCGGTGAGGGCGTGCGCGACGGTGCGCGCGTTGCGGTCGAGGTCGTCGTAGCGACGATGCCGCGACGAATCCGGAGTGTCGTAGTAGAGGATCCCGTGGGTCTCGCCGACGGTGCGCGCGGTGTGGCGGAGCGCGTCGACGAGTGTGGTGCGCGGAGAGGTCATCATCGTCATCCTTTGGTCGGGTGGTGCCGGGTGTGGTGTCACGTCGTCGTGGCCGAGGCGTGACCGACGGAGAGAGCGGGGTCGTCCGGAACGGGTGGGAGCCCGAAGATGGTGCTGCGCGCGCGGGGGTAGCCGTCGCGCCAGTCGGCCCGGCGCCGCCACGCCTCTTCCCACGTGGGGTTCCGGCGGCGCAGCAGCGCGCCGAACTCCAGGAACCGGATGCCGAGCCCCCGCGCGGGTGCCGGCCATGTCGTTCGCAGCACCGTGGCCTTGCCGGCCATCACCATGCACATCTTGCGTCCGCTCGAAGACGTCGACCCGCCGACGGCGTGCACGATGGTCGCGGACGGCACGATGACGGGGTGCAGTCCGCGCGCGCGGGCCCGGTGCGAGAAGTCGGCGTCTTCGCCGTAGAGGAAGAAGCGCTCGTCCATGCCCCCCAGCTGCTCCCAGGTCGTGCGTGTCGTCAGGAGCAGGCATCCGGTGATGATCGGCACTTCGCGCACCGTGTCGCGCTGCCAGTGCCCGAGCGATTCGGGATCGAAGACGCGGGATCGCTTGAAGACGGTCGACAGACCGGTCGCGAAGCACAGAAGCGACCACAGCGACATGGCCCCCCAGCACGAGCTCGGGTCGGTGGTTCCGTCCGGGCGCAGCGTGCGACCCCCGTAGACGCCGAAGAGGGGGTGGGTGCGTGCGAACGCGACGAGGTCGTCGACCGCGCCCGGGAGCACCTCGGTGTCCGGGTTGAGGAGCACGACGTACTCGGCGGTAGACCGGCGTACGCCGAGGTTGACGCCCGCCGCGAAGCCGAGGTTCTCGCCGGCGTCCACGACGGAGATGTCGGGGAACTCCTGCCGCAGGGCGCTCGCGCTGCCGTCGGATGATCCGTTGTCGACGACGACGACCTCGAGCGGGGTCTCGGTGTTCTCGCGCAGCGTGCGGATGGCGGTCGCCGTCTCGACCCGCGTGTTGAAGTTGACGACGATCACGGCCGCCTGTGCGCCGCCGTTCATGCCGCGTCCTCGACGGGCTCGGTCTCGGCGGGCTCGGTCTCGATGGGCTCGATGCCGCCGCGCCACCCCAGCACGCGCGCGGGGACACCGCCGACGATGGCGGCGGCCGGGACGTCTTTGGTCACGACCGCGCCGGCGGCGACGATCGCGCCGTCGCCGATGGTCACCCCCGCGACGACGACGGTGTTCGCACCGAGCCAGACGTCACGCCCGATGGTGATGTCGCGCTCGATCTTCGGCTGGTCCATGACGAATTCGCCGGGGTCGGTTCGGTAGTTCGAAGCCGTGAGGGTGACGTGCGGCGCGAGCAGGCACTTCTCGCCGAGGGTGATGCGTCCGGTGGCGTTCCCCGCCCAGATGATGCTGTGCTCCCCGATGTGCGTGCCTGCGCCGAGACGGATGCGTTCGGCGTTGCGGAACGAGACGTTGGGCGCAAAGCTGACCTCGGCGCCGCGGTCGAGCAGTCTCACCTGCTGAACGTGCGAGTACGCGGCGAAGTGAAGCAGCCGGAACGCCTGTGCATACGTGCGGGGATCGACGAGCGACCTCAGCACTCCGGACACCTTGCTCACGACCCGACCTCCTCTGCTCGGACGCCCGCACCGCTCGCGGGAACGGCTTCCGGCGGATCGGTGTCGACGAGGTTCTCGCCGTCGACCGGGCGCCATCGCGCCGCGAAGAACCCGGCGAGGAGCCCCGCCACATAGGCCCGCTGGGCTGCGCGACCTCGTCGTGTGCGCGCGCGGCGGAAGGATCCGACCGCCGCGCGGCGGATCACGATACTCAGAAGCGTCCAGCTGCTCCCGGGGTGCGTGCGGCGCCACTTCGCGAGCATCGCGCCGAGCCCGCGTCCGTAGGCGGCGTTGAGAGTGGTGTAGTCGTCGTCGCCTCGCGTGTTGACGTGCGTCACGGCGGCGTCCGACACACGCGCGAGCCGCCCCGCCCCGGCGAGGGTGCGGCAGAACATGTCCAGGTCCTCCGCGCCGCCGAAGCGCCGGCCGGCGCCCAGAACGGGGTCGAACCCTCCCGATGCGAGCACGCTGTCCCGCCGGAACGCCATCAGTGCGCCGTGCCCGGCATCCAGACCGTCCGCGACGCGGGTGAGAACGTCGACGGTCGGCGGGGGTGCTGCGGATCGGTCGCCGTGGTCGCGGAGGCGTCCGGTGACGCCGACGGTGGCGGCGTCGGCGAACGGCGCGATCAGCGGCGAGAGGAATCCCGGATCCACGACGCAGTCGTCGTCGGTGAACACCACGATCGGACGATCTGTGGCGGCAAGCCCCAGGTTGCGTGCGATCGAGAGACCGGGGACGTCGGAGCGGATGTATCGGACACCGGCAGCCTCGGCCACGTCTCGGGTGGATGTCGTGATCGATGCCGAATCGACCACGACGATCTCGGCGCTGCGCGTCGCCCGCAGGATCGCGGCGAGCGCCGCCGCGAGCATCTCGGCGCGGTCGCGTGTGCACACGACGATCGTCACGTCGGATGCCGTCGGTGACGCTCCACGCGCCGCCGAGGTTTGGAGAGAGTTCTCCACCCCAGTGTCCTTCCCCCAGAAAAGGTCAACGGCACCGGTTTTCCCCAGCGGCGCCGTCGTCGCGACTCACATTCGCGGGTTTCGGTGCCGGTTGCAAGCGTCAGCGGCGTTGTGCGATCGGTCTTCCCACCGTGTTAACACGGACGCAACACAGCGGTGGGAAAGTTGTCGAGCGGCCCGGCACTGCGCCGCCTCCGTGCCGGTCCCTGGGGACTTCGGATCGTCATGGAGCTGAACTCAGGGGGAGAGTGACGGTGCCCATGGAACAACCTACGTATCTGCGTCGACTGCTGAACCAGAAGGTTCTGCTCATCATCGGATTCGTCGTCGCGGTGGCGGCCGGCCTGCTGGCGGGGTTCACCGTCGAGGACGGCCAGATCGAGCCGCGAGCGGACCGCTCCTATATGGCGTCGTCGACCGTGCTGCTGACGTCGCCGCAGCCGGACTACTTCCAGGTCGAGATCCCGGGGGAGACCACGGCGCTGCCCCAGTCCGACGATCCGGAGGCGCAGGAGGTCGTCGTGCAGGACCCGACGCCGATCAACCTGTCCGACAGCGCGATCATCCTCGCCTACATGGCGTCGAGTGACGAGGTGGCCGCCGAGGTCGCCGCACGCACCGGCGACTTCGAAGACGGCGAGGGGATCTCGGCGGTACGCCGCACCACCCAGCCTGCCGGTGACGAGCAGTTCGGGGGGCGTCTGACCCTGCCGATCATCGACATCGTCGGCGTCGCCACCTCGGCCGAGCGGGCGGAGGAGATCGCCGCCGTGGCGACCACCGTCTTCGGCGAGATGGTCCTCGCCCAGCAGGAGGAGTGGGGCGTGGCCGAAGACATCCGGCTGAGTCTCGACGAGCTGAACGCCCCCGTCGCGGGCGATCCGGAGGGCGGAAACCCCGCCATCCCGGTGGTCGTCGTGACCGTCGGCGTGTTCCTGCTGTTCGTCGCGCTCGCCCTCATCATCGAGGCCGTTCGCGATCGCCGTCGGCGTCGGACCGGATCCGACGAGGACGACGTGAACGATGACGCCGGCGCTGACGACGAGGACGATGTGCCTCACGAACACGCGGATGAGGTGCCCGAACCCGTCGAAGAGCGTCAGAAGGAGCTCGTCGGGGCAGGTTCGGCCGAAGCGGAGGCCGCTCCGCGCTCTCGCCGTCGCCGGTCGGCTCACGACGACTTCGATGAGCTGCTGAACCGGGACGACGCCGCTTCGCGCGCGTAGGGGGCCTTCGGTGTCGGTCGACTCTCAGACCACCGCGCACTCGTTCACGCCGAGCACTCCGAAGCGGGGCACCAGGCCCTGGGACGTCGTGCTCGCGGTAGCGGTCGGAGCGGTCGTGATCGTGGCGGTGCTCTTCCTCGATCCGCTCATCATCGGCGGGGTGCTGCTCGTCGTCGCGGGACTGTTCGTGGTGCGCCGCGGCTTCTTCAACTGGACCACGATGCTCTTCGTGCTCACGGCGGTCGTGCTCTTCGTCCCGATTCGTCGCTACGCCCTCCCGATCCAGGTGGGCTTCGCCCTCGAGCCGTACCGGGTGCTCATCGCCGGCCTGCTCATCGCGCTCGCCGTCTCGATCTTCCGGCGAGGGGCCTCGTCTCTCAAGCCGGTCGTGTGGGGGTGGCCCATCGCGATCTTCCTGTGGGCGATGTTCGCCTCGCTCATGGTCAACGCCGTGACCCTCACGGAGACCGAACTCATCTCGGGCGGCTTCGCGAACATCTTCCAGCTCGCCTTCCTGCTGTCGGTGATCGTGCTGACGCGTCAAATGCTCTCGACGGAGCTCGTGACGATGATCCTGCTCAACGTCATCGTCTTCGCCGGTGCGTTCGTCGGCTTCTTCGCCTTCGTCGAGCGCCTGACGCGGCAGAACATCTTCCTCATGCTCCACCAGTTCCTGCCGCTGACGATCCTGCGCGACGACGCCGAATCGCTCCGCGCCGGCGGGGGGAGGGCGTACGCCTCGTCGCAGCATCCGATCGCCCTCGCGGTGCTGTTCTGCATGATCATTCCGCTGGCGATCTACCTGATGAGATTCAGCCCGTGGCCCCGGTTCACCTTCACCCGCAGGCTCGTCTACACGGCGGCGATCGGCGCGATGCTGGTCGGGATGCTCTCCGCGGTCTCGCGCACGGGCGTGGTCACCCTCGGGGTGATGTTCCTCTTCCTCCTGGTGTTCCGGCCGAAGCTCGCCGGAATCCTCGTGGTGATCGGATTGCCGCTGCTGGTGGTGGTGGGGCTCGTCCTGCCGCAGCTGGTCGAGACCATGGTGCTGTCGCTGTTCGACATCGAGGGGGTGATCGCCTCGCAGCTGACGAGCCCCGGCATGGCCGGGCAGGGTCGACTGGCCGACCTTCCCGATGCCTTCGACGAGTTCGCGCAGTACCCCCTCGCAGGGACCGGCGTCGGAAGTCGCATCGTCGTGGGCGACGATGCCAACGCCCAGATCCTCGACAACCAGTGGCTCGGAACGCTGCTGGAAGCCGGCGTGCTCGGCATCGTCGGGCTGATCGCCCTGTTCGTCTGGCCGGTGTTCGTGATGATGCGCTTCACGCTTCGCTCATCCGCTCCCGAGAGCCGTCGCTTCCTCACCTTCGCGATCGCGACATCGACCGTCGGGTACGCCACGGCGATGTTCTTCTACGACGCCTTCGCCTTCATGCAGACGCTGCTGCTGCTGAGCATCCTCTACGGGGTCGCGGCGTGGGCGATGACCGATAGCAAGGACGCGCGGGAGACGACCACCCGCGACGCGACGGCGCTCGAGGCTCGGGTCGCCGGATGACCGCGCTGAGCGTCGTGATCCCGGCGCACAACGAGGAGGCGGTCATCGCCCGGGCACTGCGCGGGCTCCTCGATTCCGCTGCCGACGACATCGACGTGATCGTCGCGGCCAACGGCTGCTCCGACGAGACGGTGTCGCGAGCGCTCGCCGTCGACCCCCGCGTGCGCGTGGTGGAGACCGGCTCGGCGTCGAAGATCGCCGCACTCAACCTCGGGAGCGACGCCGTCGTGCGCTATCCGGTGGCGTTCGTCGACGCCGACGTGCGGGTCTCGGGCGAAGACCTGGCGACGCTTGCCGCCCGCCTCGAGGCCGACGCGACGCTCTTCGTGGCGGCGCCGGCCATGCAGGTGACCCCGTCTCGCTCGTGGTGGGTGCGACAGTACTACCGGGTGTGGGCGCTCACCGACTACCGGGCGAGCGGGCACATCGGATCCGGCGTCTACATGCTGACCGCGGCGGCGCGAAGCCGCTTCGACCGCTTTCCGGATGTGATCGCCGACGACCTCTTCATCCAGCGGCTGTTCGCTCCGGAGGAGCGGCTGACTCCGCGCGACCTCGACTTCTGCGTCGACGCGCCCGCGACGGTGCGTGCTCTCATCGGACGGAACACGCGGATCGCGGCGGGCAACCGCCAGCTCGCCGAGAGCTTCCCGGATCTCGCGCCGCCGCCGGGATCGACCGGTGCGAGGGCGCTCGTGGGCCGTGTGTGGCGGCGTCCGGGCCTCTGGGTCGGCTTCGCCGTGTACGCCGGCGTCTACCTGACCGCGCACCGACGAGCGCGAAGACTCCTCGCCCGTCGTGCCGAGATCGCCTGGACGCGGGATGACACCACGCGCGTGGGTGCGGCATGAGCACGGCGAATCTCGCGCAGAAGGCGAGCCGGGGCATCCTCCTGACGATGGGGGGGCTGTGGGGTCGAGCGGGACTCCAGATGATCTCGACGATCGTGCTGGCCCGGCTGCTCACCCCGGCGGACTTCGGTCTGATCGCGATGGTCGGCGCCGTGATGGGGATCGCGGAGCTCGTGCGCGATTTCGGCATGACCGGCGCGATCATCCAAGCGCAGAACCTCAGCGAACGCGTGTGGCGGAGCCTGCTGTGGCTGTCCGCGGCGATCGGCATGGTGCTCGCCGGCATCGTCGCGCTGTGCGCGCCCCTGATCGCGGCGCTCTACAACGAGCCGCGACTGGTGCAGATCACGCTGCTGATGGCGCCGGGCGTCTTTCTCAGCGGGCTCGTGATGCCTCTGCAGGCGAGGGCGACGAAAGAGCTGCGCTTCGGCACGCTCGCCTCGCTCGATGTCTCCACGATGGCGTTCGGCGTGGTCGTCGGCATCGTCACGGCGTTCCTCGGGTGGGGGTTCTGGGCGCTCGTGGCCATGGCCGGCGCCCAGTTCGTCGTGCGGCTGGTGGTGCTGTGGGCGATCGTGCGACCGCGGTTCGGCCCGCCCCGCATCGTCAAGGAGACGTGGCCCCTGCTCGGCACCGGCGGCAGCATCTTCGGGGCGGAGCTCCTCGGCTACGCCGAGAAGAACCTCGACAACGTCATCATCGGCGCCACTCTCGGTCCGACCGCTCTCGGCCAGTACTCCCGCGCCTATGCGCTGTTCCTGCTGCCCCTGCAGCAGATGAACGGTCCGCTCGGGCGCGTCGCGCTGCCGGTGCTGAGCACTCTCCGCGACGAGGGCGAGCGCTATCGTCGCTACATCCGCAGCGCCGCGCTCGTGATCGGATATCTGACGCTTCCGACCTACGCGATCGCCGCGGGTGTCGCGCAGCCTCTCGTGCTCCTGCTGCTCGGTCCGGGTTGGTCGACGGCCGCGACGATCTTCACCCTCCTCGCCATCGCCGGGTTCGCGCAGGCGATCGGGCGCCTGCGAACCTGGATCTACATCTCGCTCGGGCACTCGCACCGTCAGTTCGTCTACGACCTCGTCGCCCGGCCGCTCATCATCGCCGGCTACGTGTTCGGCATCTGGTGGGGCGGCCTGAACGGCCTGGTCATCACGTACGGGGTGATGAGCCTGCTGCTGCTCGTTCCCGGATTCGCCTTCGCGATCCGCGGCACCTTCGTGCGCGGCAGCGACATCGTGCTGCCGATCCTCCGCCCGGCCGTCATGGCGATGGTCGCGTTCGTCGCGTCGTACTTCGTCTCGCGGCTGGTGCCGAGCCCGGTGGCGATCCTCGAGATCCTGGTCGGATGCGGTGCCGCACTCGTGTGCGTCGCCCCGCTGTTCCTCCTTCCGGGCTATCGCCGCGACGTCGCGCGCATCCTCGAGTTCGTGGGGCGCGTGCGCGCGCCGAAGACGCCGAAGCAGCAGGAGGAGGCGGAGGCGATCCTCGAGGAGGAGCTCGAGCCGATCGAGCCGCAGACCTTCGCCGAGGCGGCGGAGAGTGAGCCGCTGCGGCGGGAGCCGGAGGGCCGTGCCCACCCGCGGCCCGGGGAACCGACCGCACCGTCCGCACCGACGGCAGCGGCCGGTGCCGGCCTCCTGCGCCGGGACCTGCGCAGCCGCGACCGGTGAGGGCGGCCGCTACCAGGTCCAGATGCCGGCGAGCGTGGCGTCGTCGTAGTCGGGGATGTCCTGCCGGGACATGATGTCGTTCGCGCTCCACGCCGAGATGCCCGTGTCGACGCTCCAGGCTCCGCTCTGGCTCGGCTGCTGCGAGTCGACGGGTTGGTAGCTGAGCGTGCTGTTCTCCACGACCGTGAACCCCATGCGCCCGACGGCGCCGGCGACGATGGAGTCCGTGAGGCGCACGTCGCGGCATCCGCCCGAGAAGGCGTTCGGCGTGCCCTCGTAGTCGCCGGGCTGCAAAGGGTAGATGCGCCACGGGAGCTGTTCGCCGAGGATCATGCAGTGCTCGTACTCCGCGCTCACGAGCTGGTCGTGCAGCAGCATCGCGGCGTTCGACGAGCCGTAGTCGACGCAGTCCACGCTGAGGAACGGGCCGAACTCGCCGTCGCCGGTTCCCTCCAGCTGCACCGTGTCGCAGTGCGCGTCGCTGTCGGCGGGCTTCACCGACGGTCCGAACACGCACCCGTAGCGGCTGATGTTCGTCATGGCATACGACTCGGTCGGGCGGATGCCGACGGTGTCTTCCGGGTTCTGCCGGAATCCGAGCACGAGCTCGTAGAAGGCCAGTGCATCGCCGCCTCGGGTGATGTTCGCCGATGCGAACCGACTCCAGCCGAGCTGCATGTTCGTGCACTGCGTGAGGGCGAAGCTGCCGGCGCTGACGAAGCCGAACAGGGAGAGGCGGGAGCACTGATCGAAGCGGATGCCGACGTCGGCGACCGTGATCGAGCCGAAGCCGTCTCGGGGGCAGATGAGCACGTTGCGGGTCCACTCGGGGTCGCCGAATCCGCCGAGGGCGGGGCGTGCGGATGACGTGGCACCGTCTCCCGGGAGACTTCCGGAGGCGACACGGATGACGACCCCCTCGGCCACCTGCTGCGGCGTGAGCCCCTGCAGCTGCCGGCCGATGTCCACCCAGTCGCATTCCGCCTCGAGCTCGTGCACGGCGGTGTCACCGAGCCAGGGCAGCTCTTCGGGATAGTGCGTGCCGTTCGGCCCGAAGGTCGCGGTCGTCCCCGGGCGGCTGCTGCCGCTCGGCAGCGGTGTCGGTGACGACGGGAGCGGCGTGGGCGAGACGACGACCCGCGGGTCCATCGGGGCGCACGCGGTCACGGCGGCGCCGACGGCAAGGAGCATGCCACCCCTGAGGAAGGTGCGTCGGTCGAGGTTCCCGGAATCCATCGGCCTCCTCAGCCGCCCACGCGGGCGCGGCCGGTGGGGAGCAGCGAGAACGGCGGCGGGGTCGTCACCCGCACGGAGCGCTGCGCCGCCTCGACGATGTCGTCGCGGGTCAGCGCATCCGGAAGCCGCAGGGTGGCCAGTCCGCGCCGATCGAGCTCCCGCGCCACCTGCATCTGGTGCCCGTCGATGTGCTCGTGCTGCTCGGCGCGTCGTGGCAGGAGGATCGGGTGCTTGCCTGCCTCCAGGGCGGTGAGTGCCGCCCCGACGCCGGCATGCGTGAGAACGACGTCGGCGTCTCGGATCGCGGCCTTCAGCTCCGCGTGCGGCACGCCGATGCGGGCATCGATGTCGAGTCCGGCCACATCGGCGTCGCCGGTCTGCCAGAGCACCTCGTCCATGTCGGCCACGAGCGGCGCGATCGCCTCGATCATCGCGGTGAAGGGGTATCCCTCCTGCGTTCCGACGGAGACGACGGCCCGTCGCGGCGTCCGCGGTGTCACCTCGCGGGGTCCCGGCTCGTACTCGTCGAAGATCGACCCGCGGTACTGCCACTTCTCGTCGGCCCACGCCGGGTACTGGGTGTAGGTCTTGATGCGCGGCACACGCGCGATGATCTTCCCCGTCATCGACGGTCCGTCGGCGCGCGCGGCGCTTTCGATGTAGTGGGTGGGGATGCCCCGCATCGCCGCCTGCGGCAGGAAGGCGACAGCGGGACTCGACCCGGTGCTCACCGCCTCGACGAAGTGGTGATGGCGGAAGACCGACCCCGACATCGCGACGAGCTTGGCGAAGTTCTTGCCGTCGCGCGGGGCCGTGAACGGCGCATAGATGACGCGGCGGCCCTCGAGCAGTGACTCGCTGAGCGCGTTGCGGAAGGTCACCCACACCTGGTTCTCGGGCAGGTAGCCCAGGCGTTCGGCGAATCCGGCGAGTTGGCGCAGATGGCCGCCGCCGGAACAGACGAGCAAGACGTCCCCAGTACTCATTGTGAAACCCCCAGAGTTTCGTGCCCTGACATGGTCGGAGCGGTTGTGATCAGCCGCCCAGGAGCGACAAGATCTCTCGATGTCGCGCCGTCCACGCATTGGCTGCGATGTACGACGCTCTCGCCGGTTCTTCCTGGAGCCCGATTCCCAGTGCGGGATCCAGCAGGTCGACGAAGTCGGATACGGATTCGGCCAGGAGCACTCGGTCTCCGAGACCGCGGACGGGGCGCAGGTCGGTGGCGAGCACCGGTCTGCCGGCGGCGAGGTATTCGTACACCTTGAGCGGGCTCATGGCCTCGGTCAGCGGCGTGCGCCGGTGGGCGAGAAGTGTCAGCTCCACGTTGCGGAGCACCGCCACGACCTCGTGACGGCGCACTTCACCGCGGATGTGGATGTTGGGTCGGCCGCGCAGCGAGCGGATGTACGTCGGATCGGGCACCGGGCCGATGAGCACGATGTGCAGATCGGGTCGGGCGACGGCGAGGGTCTCGAGCCCGTCGATGTCGAGGCGGGAGTCGAGGGTGCCGAGGTAGGCCGCGCGGGGGCCCGGGATGCGGGCGAGCCAGTCCGGTGCCGTCGGCTGCGCACCGAGCCATTCCCGCGGCTCGATTCCGTTGGGGACGACCCGGTGCGGCCCCGTTGGCTCGATGCGGTCGATGATCTCCTGCGAGACGGCGGCGACCGCGCGCCCGCTGGCGGCGATGCGGCGGTAGGCCTCGCGGTACGCCGGCCAGTAACGGCGTCTCGCGGGGGAGCTCAGCCAGTCGTCGCGGGCGTAGTAGAGCGCGCCGCCGGTCCAGTCGAGGTCGGTGAAGCCGCCGACGAGGGGACTGGCCGTCACGAACGCCGGCTGCTCGAGTTGGGCAGCCTCCGCCGCGCGCCGCACGATGCGCTCGTAGTCCCGGTACACCGCGGCCACGTCATCGACGTGCACCGGATCGGCGCGCGCGATGCGCATCGGGCTGACGTGCCGGAACTTGTCGGTCTCGCGCGCCCGGTGGCGGATGTCGACGAGCGCTCGCACCCAGCTGGTGATCCACGAGCGGAAGGGATCGGCGACGAGCACACGACGCACCTCGGGGCTGTCGATGAGCGTCGACACCAGGCGATCGGGCGGGCGCATCATCCCGCGCTTGTGCGCGTCGGCGTAGGACTCGTACGAGAACGTGAAGACGAAGTCGCGCGCCCGGTGGGACGTGCCGGGCTGGAGGGGAGAGGATGCGGCAAGCGTCACGGCAGACTCCTGAGGATTCGTGCGGGAGTTCCGGCGGCGACGGTGCGGTCGGGGATGTCTCGAGTGACGACGCTGTTGGCTCCGATGACACTGCCGGCACCGATGGTGACGCCGGGCATGACGACGCAGTTCTGCCCGAGCCACGCGCCTCGCTTGATTCGCACGGGGGCGACGCGGGAGAGGGGCTGGTCGCGGATGAACGCGTCGGGGTCGTCGAAGCCGTGCGAGTGGTCGGAGATGTAGCAGCCGCGCGCCATCGCGACCCCCTCTTCGATGTCGATGCGCTCCACTCCCGATATCGAGGTCTGATTCATGCGCACGCGGTCGCCGATGACGATGTTCGGTCCAGGTGCTCGCTGCTCGGGAACGATGAGCCACGACCCGGCGCCGATGAGCACGCGGTCGCCGACAGCCACGTTCGCCACACCGGACAAGCGTGTGGGGAGCAGGATGCGGGATGCGGGTCCGAAACTCGCGAAGCCGCCCGCCGCGAGCTTGCTGAAGACGAGGTCTCTGGTGCGCTGCGCCGTCAGCAGCAGGTCGAGGGCGGTCATCGCGCCGGCTCCGGATCGTCGGCGCTGCTCATCGTCTGGAACTCCTCGACGGCCGGGTCGACGGGCCGCCCGGCGAGGACGGCGTGGGTGATGGCGACCAGCCGTGCGATGTAGTCGGCCTCCCCGAGACCGCGATGGCGGGGGAGGGAGGTTTCCTCCCGGACACCCTCGCGCGTGAGCACGGCGATCGCGGCGGTGAACGCGTCGAGGTCGCCGCGGGGGACGAGCGTGCTGTGCACGCTGCCGTCGAGGTATTCGTCGATGCCTCCGGCGTCCGTGGCCACCACGGGCACACCCGCGGACAGGGCTTCGATCGCGACGGTGCAGCCGGACGCGTGCCGGTTCTCGTGCAGCGGCAGGGCGACCACGGTCGCCGAGCGGTACACCGTGCGGAGCAGGTCGGCCTGCCGAAGGCTTCGCACGGTGACGTTGGGGGCCCAGTCGAGGGCGCGCACCTCATCCGACAGGGAGATGACATCGACCGCGACGCCGGGCATCGCGCGGGCGGCACCGGCCATGAGATCCCAGTCACGATGCCGGTCGTTTCCCACGACGACGACGCGGGGCTCGGCACGTTCGGCCGGCTCTCCCGCGTCGGCGAAGTGCGTGCCGAAGGGAACGCGCAGCACCGTACGGCCGGGTGCGAGGCGGTGGGCGTCGTCGCGGTTGACGCGGCTCAGCACCACCTCGACCGCGTGCCGGCGCAGCAGGAGGCGGAAGAAGCGGGTGCGGATGCCGGACAGCTCGGGCCACAGGTCCCACAGCCAGACCGACTGCGCGATGCTCGCGGCTCGGTAGCGGCGTGGTCGCAGCAGCTTGAGGAGGGCGACGGCGAGATGCTCCCGCTCGGTGTGCGTCCACACCGCGTCGGCCCGGGCGATCGCGTCTCGGTTGCGCCACACGTGGATGAAGTCGAACCCGAGCACGCGTTTCGCGGTCATGCGCCACCACCGGGCCGTGGCGCCCTCGATGCGGTCGGTCGACCATTCCAGGTCGAAGGCCGACTCGGCGAGGTGGTATCCGTACGGCGTTCTGTCCGCGACCTCACCGCGCCGATGGCGCTCTTCCCAGGCGTTCGGATTCAGTCCGTACCGAACGATCACCGCAATGCGCGGCCGATCCATATGCGCCTCCCCACTGGCACAAGAAAGCGATGCTTCCCCAAGCAGCATCGCTGGGTTCAGCGTAGACCGCCGAGCGTCGGGGGCACCTGTTCGTCACGTGATCGTTTCATGACGGACACGTGACGGATTTCTGCCCGACCGCAGGTCAGCGCAGCACGGCGTCGAACGCTGCCACGATGATGTCGTCACCCTCGCCGCGTCGAGGCTCCAGGTGGTGATCGCCGTCGTCGAGCACCACCACCTCGGCGGTGCCTCCTGCCGTGGTCCACGCATCCGCCGTCCGCTGCGCCCACTCCGCCGGAGCGACGTCGTCGGCCGATCCGTGCAGCAGCAGCAGCGGCTCGGTCGCTCGGTCGAAGAACGTCGCCGGTGAGATGTCGGCCCAGTACTCCGGGTCCTCGGCCGGCAGGCCGATGCCCTCGGCGGCGAGTTCGTCCGCGAGGTCGGGGTCGTCTTCGGCGACCTGACCCAGGGCTTCACCGAGGTCGGATGCCGGTGCGCTCATCGCGATGACCAGGTCCGACGCGCCCGGCGAGATCACGGCCGCATCCAGAGCGAGAAGACCGCCGAGGGAATGCCCCAGCAGACCGACGGCATCGGGATCGACGCCGTCGATCTGCCCGCTTCGGGCGATCTCGAGCGCGTTCACGACATCGAGCGCCATGCCCCAGTCGAGCACCGTCGACCAGCCGAAGCCCGGATCGATGGTGAGGTTCGCTGCGGTGTCGGCCGAGTCGGATCCGGCATAGCCGCGCATGTCGGTGGCGAAGACGGCGAATCCGGCGTCGAGCAGCGCTCGCTGTTCCGGCACGAGATCGCGCCCGGTCTCGTAGTCCTCCGGGTCGACGCTGCCGTGCACCACGACGACGATCGGAACCGGTCCGTCCGCGTCGGGGATGCGGAGCACGCCGGTGACGTTCGCGCCGCCACTGTCGTATGACACCTGCACCGCGCTCTCCCCACCGACGGGCTCAGCCGGTTCACCCACGACGAGGTCGGGTGTCGAGCGCTCGCTGTCGATGAGCGTCCGCACACTGCTCGTGTCGACCGGCGGGGTCGTCGGTGCGCTGCTCAGCGTCGGCGTGGGCTCGGGTGGCGGGGTGTCCGCGCACCCGGCCAGAGTCATCACGCTCATCACCGCCCCCACGACGATCGCCCCGCGGACAGCGGTGGCGGGGAATCGCCGCGACCGGCGGCGGAGAGACGTCGGCTGCACAGGGCTGACAGTACCCCCGGGTGGACGGGGCGCCGCCGTCCGTCACATGACGTTTACACGCCGGGGCGGCGATCCGGGCGCGGTGCGGCGCCACCCACCCCACTGACGACCGTCCAGCCGTGGGGAGCTGCTGACGCGTTCTCGGGCTCGGTGCCGGTCGCCGGGGCGTAGCCGTAGTAGTCCTGCGCGCCGCGCCGCCGCGGCGTCTTGTTGAGCACGACCCCGAGCACCCGACCGTTGACGCGCGAGATGTTCTCAAGGGATTTCTCCAGCATCTCGAACGTGCTGCGCCCGGCCGAGACGACGACGAGGGCGCCGTCGGTCGAGGCGCTGAGCACGGCCGCATCGCTGACGAGCAGGGTCGGTGGGGTGTCGATGATGACCAGCCCGTGCGTGGTGAGCATCTCGACCAGCTCTCGCATGCGCTGCGAGCCGAGAACCTCGCTCGGGTTCGGCGGGATGCGCCCGGCCGGCAGCACGAGCAGGTTGCGGTCGGCGCCGACGGTGTGGGCGACATCCTGCACGCGCGCCCGGCCTGAGAGCACGTCGGTGAGGCCGGCGCCCTCCGGCAGCCCGAACAGCCCCGCGACGACGGGGCGCCGGAGATCGGCGTCGACGAAGGCGACGCGCTCGCCGGCGGCGGCGAGGCTCATCGCGAGGTTCGCCGCCGTCGTCGACTTGCCGTCACCGGGCAGGGGACTGGTCACGACGATCGAGCGCGGGGGGTTGTCGACGTCCATGAAGCGCAGGTTGGTGCGCAATTCGCGCATCGCTTCGGTGAGCGCCGTGCGGGGTGCGCGGGCGTCGGGTGTGGCGAACGAGAGCACCTCGCGGTGATTGTCGAGGTCGCGCTCGAGGGGGAGGGTGCCCACCACGGATGCGCCGGTTTCGCGCTCGATGTCGTCGGCCGATCGCACGCGGCGGTCGAGCACGCTGCGCAGCACTGCATACCCGATGCCGAGGGCGAGGCCGATGAGTCCGCCGAGGGCGACGTTGAGTTCGATGTTCGGCGACGATGGCGAGGTCGGGAGCACGGCGGAGTCGCCGGGGATGAGGGTGACGGCGGCGGACCCGGGGGTGCCGTCGCCCTCGATCTGGTCGATCGCGGCGGTCATTCCGCGGATCCAGGCCTCGGCGAGATCGCGGGCCGCCTCGGGGGACGAGGCCGTGGCGTCGACGTGGATGACGACGGTGTCGAGCGGGTTCGAGACGTCGACGCGGTGCACGAGCGATTCCGGGGCCGTCTCCAGCCCGAGCTCGTCGATCGCATACTCCGCGACGACCCGCCACGTGCCCATGTCGAGGTATGAGGTGACCTTGCTGCGGGCGAGCTGGTCGCCGACGAGCGGCGATCCACCGCCGGAACTCTGTGCGTACTCCTGTGCGGTGACGTACCCGCTGGTGCTCGCGGTGTACATGCGCGGCTGAAGGAGGCTCCACCCGAGCGCGACGGCGAGTCCGAGGATCGTCAGCAGCGCGACGCCCATCCAGTGCGCGCGCAGAATGCGCAGGTAGTCACGGAGTTCCACGAGTCCCCATTCGTGTTTTCCGGCACTCTAGCGTGCCGAACGTGACTCAGCGGGATGCGGACTCGGCCCAGTCGTCGAGCTCGCGCTCGCGGAGCGCGTCGATGTCGAGTCGTCGCACGATGCCCGTGGCGACGGCGGCGAGCACGACGAGAGTCAGCAGTACGGCGATCACGGTTCCCTTTCGCATCACGGCCTCCTTGCCGGATGGATGAGAGCGACGGTACAACGCCTTGCCGGCTGTGCCGCCCGCCCACGCGGGGTGCGAGTGGAACGGGATGGAGCAGGCACGGCCTCCAGCATACGTGGTGACGACGAGCGTCTGATCAGGCGCCGACGGCGCTGTCAATGTGAATTCCGCGTTTCACCGGGAGAATGTACCGAGATTCGGCGCAGTGTTCCTCTAGGGTTTCGCGTGCAGCACCTACATCCGACGACCGATTTGGGGCGATCGTGGAACTGTCAGGCATCGGTATGGACCGACGCACACTCTTGAAAGCCGGCGCCTGGGCGGCACCGGTCATCGTCTCGACGACGGTCGTTCCGGCGATGACGGTCTCACCCACCGTGACACCGTCCACCGCCTCGGTGGACACCGTCGGGGAGTACCCCGCGTTGCGGGTGGAGACGGTCGAGGGTGGCGCTCTTCCGGCCGGCACCTATATCTTCTCGGCAGCGGGGTTCACGCCGACCGCCGAGACCGTGCTGACCGAACCGGCTCTGCCGGGAAGCATCGAATACTCGGGCGCTGACGCGGTCATCGTGCTGGGCGATGGCAACGCCATGTCGTCCTTCACCGTGTACATCGTCACGAGTGCGCTGGGCAGCGACGTCGACCGCACCGCAACCCTCACCGCCTCGCTTCCGCTGGAGGCCGGCGGCGGCGGCGCAACCGTGGAGCTCTTCGAGCCGGCACCGCAGCTGAACGCCCCCAGCGGCTTCTTCGGTCCCGACGGCTCCCACTGGCCCACCCGCACTCCCTGGGTGCATGACGCGTTCGACTCGGTTGTCGAGGTCGACCCCGACTGGGGTCAGATCGGCGCGGCGATCGCCGCCGCGGACCCGACGAGCAAGGTCAAGGTCCTCGTGCGCCCCGGCACCTTCGCTGCCGGCGGTGGTTCGGGCTCCACGAGGGCCGGTGATCTCCACGACGTCGGTTCGGTGGGCCGCGATTGGCGCGTTCTGGTCACCCCGCGCGACGGCTGGGGTTCTGTGGCCGGCGTCGGAACGATCGCCGACGGCGCCGGCTATGCGATCGTGAACCTTGCCGGCGTCGCGATGATCGGGGTTGATTTCCGTGCGACGGGCGTGCTGGTGCGCAACTGCCGGGACTTCGCCATCGGCTGGTCCACCTTCGGCCGTCTGAACGCCACCTCCAACGCCCACGAAGGGTTGTCCGATGTGGAGATGGTGGAATGCGTGCTGCCCGACCTCACTGACAACGGCGTAGACCGGATGGCCGTGCGTGTGGCAAACGACTACTCCGCCTCCGGCGTGAGTATGCGCGGCTGTTACGTGGCACCGGCCTACAAGGTGGCAGGCTCCTCGGCGCACTGCGACACGCTTCAGACAAGCCGGTCGTCCGGTGCGGGCAACGTGAGTGGCATCAGCATCGAGGACTCGGTCCTCTTCGCGTCGAGCTCCGCGGTGGTCATGGCCGAGCACACGCAGGGAGTGTCGCTGGTGCGCAGCGCCTTCATCGGTGGCCTTCGGGGTACCGGCCGCTATCCGATCGCGGACGGTCTTCATCTCATCGAGGGTGAGAACACCCTGTGGGGGCAACCGGCCTCCCAGGGAGACCTCGTGACAGGTGTGACGGCGAGCGAGGGTCTGGTTCTCGGTTCCATCCGCCAGTCATGGCAGTTTGACAGCGTGACCGACACCGTCACGACCGACGTGACTCCGCCGGCGCCGTCAACCGGCTCGTTCGTCGTCGATAACGCGACGTACGGCGATCAGGACGTTGTCCTCGGCCAGGAGTGGTACGAAGCGAACTGCCCGATGCCCGACGCGGCGCGTCTCTTGCAGATCTGGTCCGCACTGGTCTGATCTGGCTCGATCGGCGGCCCTCGGGCGCGTTCGCGCAAAACTTCCTTGTCCCACCAGCCCCACTGGTGTACTCCTTTTCCCAACAGTGTTCGACGACGAGTTGGGGCGATCGTGGAATCGATGAAGAGTGAATGGGGTCGGCGCGACGTTTTCCGCGCCGCAATGCTGGCCGTGCCGGCCTTCGCCGTCGCGCAGACGATGATGCCGGGTCGCGCGAGCGCGACGACGATCGATCCGTCGTGTGAGGTGCCGGCGGATCCCGTGCCGACACCCGCGCCGGAGGCGCCGGCTTCGGCGACGGGCGCTTACGGCCCGGCCGGATCGCACTGGCCGGCGCGCACGCCTGAGCCAGGCGACGCCTTCGACCTCGTCGTCGAGGTGGAGCCGAACTGGTGGACCATCCAGAACGCCATCGCCGACGCCATCCAGCAGCAGCCGCAGGGCAAGATCAAGATCGCGGTGAAGCCGGGAGTGTTCGATTACGGCTACGGTGCGGGCTCGACCGACTACGGCGTGCTTCACGGCATCAACGCGGGCGGGCGCACGTGGCGCGTGCTGGTCGTGCCGCGCGACGGCTGGGGCACGGTCACCGCCAGCGGCACGATCGCGCAGGCATCCAGTCGTGGCTATGCGTTCGTGAGCGTCTCGGGAATCTCGGTCGTGGGCTTCGACTTCAGCGGTCAAGCGGTGCTCGTGCGCGACGCACAGGACTTCGCGCTGGCATGGTCGACGGTCGGTCAGCTGAACATCACCGCCAACAACGCGAACACGAGCGGGGTCGAGTTCGTCGAGTGCGTGCTGCCGAATCAGGTCGATGACGACACGGATCGCATGGCGTTCCGCATCGCGAACAACTACTCGATCGACGGTGTTTCGCTCCTCGGATGCTACGTCGCGCCGGCCTACAAGGCGGCGGGATCGAGCTCGCACTGCGACACGTTCCAGGCGAGCCGATCAAGCGGGAGCGGCGGGATCCGCAACCTTCGTTTCGAGGACAGTGTCTTCTTTCAATCCAGTTCGCAGGTGCTCATGATGGAGCGCACGAGCGGGGTGAGCCTCGCACACTCCGCCTTCATCGGTGGTCTCCGCGGTACGGGGCGTTACCCGATCGGTGCCGGGCGGCATGTGATGACGGCGCAGAACACGCTGTGGGGCAAGACGACGGATCCGGTCACCAATGCGACGGCATCGGATAGCTTCATTGCGGGTTCGATTCGCGGATGGAACTTCGCGAGCGCATCGAACACGGTGGTCTCGCACACCCCGCCGACGCCGGCTTCGGGCGAGTTCACAGTCGACGACGCGTATGCGGCCGCAGATCAGCCGTTGCCGCAGGGCTGGTACGACGCGAATTGCCCGATGCCCGACGCGGCACGACTCGCCACGATCTGGGCGGCTCTCTGACGAGAACACGAGACCCCCGGAATGATCCGGGGGTCTCGCGCGTGGGCACCGTGTTGGGACGGAACCACGGCTCGGCGGAGCGACGTCGCCGTCAGCTCGGAATGTTCAGGACGGTGTAGCCGACAAGGGCGGCCACGACCGGCACGATCACGATCATCGCCCACACCGGCAGGCCACCGACCTCCTGGCGCCACCACGGCGTCAGTGGTCGGGACTGCCGCGGCGCATACAGCGTGCGTCGGCGAGCGTTCATGATCCCCCCAGATTGGTGAACGTTCCAGCGTGGCGGCTCAGAGCACCCGCGCCTTCGAGGCTAGCCAGCGGGTGCGCCGTCGGTCGATGCCGAACGGACGCACCGGGGATTCCTCGACGTTCGCTGTGCTATTCCTGCGCCAAGCGCGATGGATACCGGGCGTCAAGCCCGCCGATGACGACGCAGCCACACTCCGGTGCCGACAGCCGCGGCACCGAGCGCTCCGAGCCCGAGGGTCCATCCGATCACGCCGCCCGTCGCCGGGAGCTGCCCGGTGGCTGCCGCCGGAGTTGCTGTCGGGTCGGGTGTCGGTGTGTCCGTCGGCGATCCCGTCGGCGACGGGGAGGGCGTGACGGTGGGCGTCGGCGACGGGGTCACCGTCGGCGTCGGTGACGGGGTGACCGTCGGCGTCGGCGTGGGCGTCGGCGTAATGGTCGGCGTCGGAGTGGGCGTCGGCGTTGGGCCGTCGCATCCGATGACGGTGACGCGCGGATCCGCGGTGGTCATCTCGCCGGTCGTCCAGTCGGGCTCTCGGTCGCCGTCTTCGTGGAAGCCCCAGGCGATGGCCGTCGCGCTGGCCGCGAGTTCGCACGTGCACCCGGGAATCTCGTGGTAGTAGGTGCGGCTCTCGCCCGCGTCGTACTTCGTGGGACCCCACCGCTTCACGGTGCTGCCGTACGACAGCTCGGCGACCCCCCATGCGGTGACGGACGACAGATTCTGCGAGACGATCGTCGCGGTCGGTGTGTCCTTGTCTGTGAAGTCCAGCACCACCGACACCGAGCCGGAGAGGCTGTCTGCGTTGGCCGCTGTGATGGACCAGGTGCTGATCCCGCCGATCACCAGCGCTCCCGCGATCCCAGCCGACAGCAGACGCCGTTGTTTCGTCTTCATGAGTCCCCAACCTCGTATGACGCGGACAACATCACTGCCCGATGCTCCCCCAATGAATGCACCGAACTCCGCTGCCCAACTCTGGAACGTTATCGGTCACGCGACCTCGTCGGGTTACCGCCGCGTTTCCAACGAATTAAGGAGGCGGCGGGCCGGCCGGTCGCGCGCACCAACTCAGGCTGGACGATGTCCGCGCGCCCTGGACTCGGGCCTCCACCCGCGTCTGGACCCCTCCAGCCTGAGTCAGGAAGCGGGGTGTGGTTGCAGGGGGTCGGCGCGAGGAGCCGGCTTCCCAACGGCATTGAATCAACCGGCGGCGTGACGTCACCTCACCGACGTCACCACCGGTCGCGTGCACCAACTCAGGCTGGGGGTGCCTGAGGCCGGTCTCCTCGGGCCTCCCGCCTGATTTGACCCGCTCCAGCCTGAGTTAGGGCTCGGCGGAAGCACGTGGGCGCGGGCACGTGCGCGCGGGCCCGGGAGATCGGTCGAGCCCGAGACGCGTGGTTGCCCGCGGGGGAGCGGGACGCCCGGCGGAGTGGGACCGCCGGGCAGAGGGGCCAGACGTCAGCCGGGAAGAGGCTCGACGAGATCGATCGTGTCGCGCAGCGGTGCGATGGGGATGCGAAGCACGACGGCGAACGCGATGATCGATGCGGCCGCATAGGCGATGTAGAGCGTCGGGATGCTGTGTTCGGCGCCGGTCACCGTGCTGCGGCTCAACTGTTCGACCACGACGCCCGAGAGGGCGACCCCGACAGCACCCCCGAGCGTCTGGCCGAAGATCACCAGTCCCCCGGCGGCCGGCGTCAACCGCTGCGCGGCCGCGTTCTGCACGATGAGGATGAGGTTCGGATGAACGGTCGCCGTGCCGGAGCCGACGAACGGGCTCTCGCGGGGGCTGCATGCGCCCCTGGCGTGAGCCGCCGCCCGCGCGGTCGCGCGGGCGGGCGGCCCGTTACTGCCGCGGATGCCTCGGCGGAGACCGGCGAGGTCGGACGGGTTGCCTAGAAGGGCGCGGCGGACGCTTCTGCCGTGGGTGGGTCGGCGTCTCCGGGCCCGCCGACCCCGTCGGGCATGAACATGACCCGTGGTGGTGGGTCGTCAACGTATTCCAGGCCGGAGGGTGCGGTGAAGTGCAGTCTTCCCCCGGGCATCTGGACGACGGTCCATCCGGCGGCTTGTTTCAACGCATGGTGGCTTTCGCAGAACGCGCCCATGTTCTCGACGTCGGTCTTACCGCCAAGAGCCCAGTCTTCGCGATGGTCGATGTCGCAGTCCATCGCGGGTCTGCGGCACCCAGGGAACCGGCATCGGATATCCCGCGCCACCAGATACCTCCGCTGAGCCGGTGTGGCGAAGCGTCGGTCGACGGCGAGGACGACACCGGTGATCGGGTCGAGGAACACTCGGTCGAAGTCGGGGGCGTTGCCGGCGAGGATCTTCGCCGTCTCCGGGTCCACCGCGCATTTGCCGTTCAGCTGCGCTCCGCCCAAGGTCGTTCCCGCGAGTGTCGTGGCGGGGACGGTGACCTGCACATGCCCGCGGATCGCGCCCAGCCCGCCCTCGATAGCGTCGCCGGTCGGGTCGACCGAGGGTGATGCGGTGAGCAGCATGTCCAGCAGCACATCGGTGCGGATCTGATTCAGCGACCGCTCATCAAACCACAGGTCCTCTTGGACCGGCGCCTCACCCTCGACGGTGGGCGCGGTGTCGTCATCGCACGGAATCTCGGGAGCGGCTCCGCAAGCGCCTTCCCGCTCGGCGGCTTCGCGTCGTGCTGCGCGGTCCGCGGCTTTGATCGCCTTCCCTTGTCGGGTCAGTCGGTCGTAGGCCCCGTGCACCTCCACGCTCGGCCCGATCACTCCGAGCATCGACATGCCGTCTCGAAGATCATCGACCCAGATGCGCTGATCGAGCACCGCCCTGTCGTGACGTTCCTGCATGCTCTTTGGGTTGAGGTTCTCCGCGACCTGCTCCGCATACGACCGAACCCGTGCGGGGGAGGTCGTCTCGGCGTAGGCGAGCACGTCGTTCTCGAAGGCGCCTCGCGCGGCGCGCTCGTCGAGTTCACGGCCGGTGTCGACGATCACGGAGGTGTGGGCTCGGGAGATGCGGCCCTCGTGCAGCGCATTCCAGGAGTCGGGAAAGTCGTTCACGAGGCGGTGCGCGTCGTAGAGGTGCGTCTGCATCGTGCGGTCGTTCATCCTGGAGGCGACCGCGAGCTCTGCGGCCATCGCGCGTAGCGGCATCTCACGCTCCCTCGCCGAGGCCGAGCGCAGGCGTTCCGTCTGCTCGACGGTGAACGCGTAGGCCTCGGCCAGGATCGCGGAGGTCTTCGCCGCTGCGGCGGCCTCCTCGGCCCGAGCCACCGTCAGGCGGTGAACGAAGGACGCGGTGCGCTCCGCGGTCTCGGATGACTCGTTGCCAGGAGAGAACATACTGATGCCCACCTCGTCTGCGGCTGGACGAGACGGCGCGCTCGTCCAGTGGTACGACGACAATGGGCACTTTGTCGTTATCGCTCAGTGTAGTACAAAGATTCGATACTCGTCAAGGGCAAGAGCTCAAGCTGTCGCCCGAGGCTCACCCCCGCTTCTTGACGGGCGTCACCACCAACTCGTTCACGCACACCGTGGCGGGGCTTTCAATGACGAAGGCGACGGAGGCGGCGACGTCGTCGGGGCTGAGCATCGACTGGCGTGCGACGGCATCGGGCACTGACGGACGCATCGACAGGAAGTCGCTGTCGACGTCGCCCGGGCAGAGGTTGCAGGCGCGCACGCCGTGCGCGTTCTCCTGTGCGTTGAGCGTCTCGCTGAGTGAGGACAGGGCCGTCTTGCTCGCGCTGTAGGCGACGCCCGCGTCGGGGGAGAACCGCCACCCCGAGTAAGAGGAGATGAACACGATCGTGCCTTCGCCTCGTTCCCGCATACCGGGCAGCACGGCCTGCACCGCGCCTACGGGGCCGAGGAGATTTGTGGCGACGATGGCGTTGACGCTCTCCAGCGACTGGTCTCGCCAGGAGCGTTGCGGATCGTTGAGGCCTGCCGACAGTACGAGGTCGGTCACCGTGCCGAGCTCAGCCACGATGTGGTCGTGGCACGCGGCGATGGAAGCGGTGTCGGTGACGTCGAGCGGAGCGGCGACGGCGGTCCCGCCCTCGCTCCTGATCTCGCGCGCGACCCCATCCAGCGCGTCCTCGCGCCGGCCCGACAGGGCCACCGCGAAGCCCGATCGCGCGAGCCGCCGCGCGCTCGCGCGCCCCATCCCGCTACCTGCTCCCGTGATCCACGCGACGCGGGTGATCTGATCCGCCATCGTGCCTCCTTTAAAAAGATTACGTTTCATCTCAAACACTACATAAGGTATGTTTACTCCGACGAAAAGGGGTATCGATGCAGATCGCACTCGACGGCAGAGTGGTCGTCGTCACCGGAGCCGCGCGGGGTATCGGCCGCGTCATCGCCGAGACGTTCGCGAGCGAGGGAGCCGTGACGATCGGGCTCGACCTGTCCGTTCCCGACGACGGGGGCGACCAGATCCACTGGCGGTCTGTCGACGTCACGCAGCTGGATGCGGTGACGGAGGCCGTCGAGGACATCATCATTCGGCACGGGCGGGTGGATGTGCTGGTGAACAACGCCGGCATCAATGCCGAAGGCGACGTCGATGCCATTGATCCGGCGCTGTGGGACCGCGCGTTCGAGGTGAATACACGCGGCACCTTCAACACGTGCCGCGCTGTCATCCCGCACATGAAGGGGCAGTCGTCGGGTCGCATCATCAACGCCGCCTCGTTCGCCGCGATCGTGCCGAGCGTCGGGGCAGCCGCATACGGGGCCTCGAAAGCGGCGGTCGTGCAGTTCTCCCGCACGCTCGCCAGCGAGCTCGGACCGTGGGGCATCACCGTCAACTCCTATGCGCCCGGGATGATCCCCACCGACATGAACGGCTTCGCCGAGATGTCGGCCGAGGCTCAGGCTGAGCGGCTCAGTACGCTGAGCCTCCGGCGCTGGGGGACGGCGGAGGATGTCGCTCACCTGCTGTGCTTCCTCGCGAGCGATCTCGCTTCGTACATCACCGGCACTCTCGTCGACGTGAGCGGCGGCAAGCTCGCCACCCAGGCGCCGTCGATGGCGTATGACCGACCGGGTGCGCCGCTGCTCGTCGGCTGAGCATTGACACCGCCGAGGCGTCCATTCGTATGATCTCAACGGCTGGCCAGGCTGATAACCTCAGCTTTCATGACTGCCTCGCATCCCACGGAAGGCCTCTCTTCCCTCGCCGGCCTGCACTCGAAGGTTCTGGATGAACTCGGCGCTGCGATCTGTGCGGGAGAGCTTCCCGCCGGATCCGTCCTGACGCTCGATGACGTCGAGTCGACCTACGGCATCTCACGTTCCGTGGCGCGCGAGACCGTTCGCGTGCTGCAGTCGATGGGGCTGGCGGTCTCGCGCCGGCGCGTCGGGGTGGTCGTGCTGCCGGACACGGAGTGGAATCTCTACGACCCGCAGATCATCCGCTGGCGTCTTGCCTCGCCCGACCGTGCTGCGCAGCTGGCTGCCCTCGTCGAACTGCGTGCCGCAGTCGAGCCCGAAGCGGCTCGACTGGCCGCCCAGCGCGCGACGTCGGCGGAGATCAGCGATCTCATCGCTCTGGCGGGAAAGCTGTGGGCTGCGGGCGAGGAGGGTGACGGCGAGGCATTCCTGGCGCTTGATGTGCAATTTCATGCTCGCGTGCTGCTGCTCTCGCGCAACGCGATGTTCGCGCGGCTGGACTCCCTCATCGCGCAGATTCTCGTGAGCCGCACCGAGCACGGCCTCGTGCCATCGGAGCCCGACGTCGTGGCGCTGCAACGGCACGTAGACGTCGCGGGCGCCATCCAGCGACGAGACGGTGACGCCGCGCACGATCTGATGCGATCGATCCTCCTGCAGACGATCGATGAGATAGACACGATCTCTGATCAAGGGGATCCGATTTCAAGCTGGCATTGATAAAAAGATTACGTTTAGACCGATGTGCGTGATAACGTAAATTTACGCCATAGCGGTCGTCGGCGGCAGCCCTCTCCGAGCTCCGTCTCCCCTTCTCGGGGCGACCGGGCTCCGGATCGAAGTCGATCCGCAAACTCTGAGAGAGGAAGTCAATGAACGCTGTGCGAAGAGGCCGAGTGATCAAAGCAGCCGCGCTGGCCGGTACTGCCGCAGTCGTGCTCGCGGGATGCTCCACGCCCGGCGGGTCTCCGTCCGCGAACCAGGACGAGATCACACAGGAGCAGATCGACGAGGCGATGAGCACCCCGACGACGATCGACTTCTGGTCGTGGGTGCCCGACATCCAGAACGAGATCGACCTGTTCGAGGAGAAGTATCCCGACATCACCGTTCAGCTGTCGAACCAGGGCGGCGCGACGGCGCAGTACCAGAAGCTGCGCGCGGCGGTGCAGTCGGGCGAGGTGCCCGATGTGGTGCAGATCGAGTACTCGTTCCTGCCGTCCTTCACCATCACCGACAGCGTGCTGGATCTCACCCCCTACGGCGCGGCTGACCTGGAAGACGAGTACGTGCCGAGCACGTGGGGCCAGGTCGCCTACGACGACGCCGTCTGGGGTCTGCCGCAGGACGCCGGGCCCACCGGGCAGCTCTACCGCACCGACATCTTCGACGAGGCCGGAGTCGAGGTGCCCACGACGTGGGACGAGTACGAGCAGGCCGCGATGGCGATCAAGGAGCAGACCGGGTCCTACATCACCGATCTGCCGGGCAACAGCTTCTCGCCCATCCTCGCCCTCTTCTGGCAGGCCGGCGCGCAGCCGTTCGCCTTCGACGGTGACGAGACCGTCACGATCGACCTCGACAGCGACGAGGTCATGCAGGTCATCGACTTCTGGGGCGGCCTCATCGAGCGCGACCTGGTCGACACTGCACCCCAGCTCGACGACAACTGGTACCAGAGCATGTCCAACGGCACGTATGCCAGCTGGCTGGCGGCCGCGTGGGGTCCGGTGTTCCTGCAGGGTACGGCGGCGAACACCAGCGGACTGTGGCGGGCCACCGAGATGCCGCAGTGGGATGCCTCGGCGCCGGCATCGGGCAACCAGGGCGGATCGGCGATGGCCGTCACCACGGATTCGGATGCGGCGATCGCCTCGGCGGAGTTCGTGAAGTTCCTCAACGCCGACCCGGAGTCGACGGTCATGCTCGCCACCGAACAGTTCCTCTTCCCGGCCTCGGTCGAGGTGCAGGAGATGCCGGAGTTCCGTGATCAGGAGCTGGAGTTCTACGGTGGCCAGGAGGTCAACGCTCTCTTCGCCGACATCTCGGCGACCGTCGACCCGTCGTGGCAGTGGCTTCCCTACAACGACTTCGCCAGCGCCAGCTTCAAAGAGACCCTCGGCGCGGCGATCACCGAGAAGGGCGATCTGGTCAGCGCTCTGCACGCCTGGGAGGACGAACTCGTCGAGTACGGCGAGTCGCAGGGCTTCACGGTCGTCACGGACTGAGACCGATGGGGGCGGCGCATGCCGCCCCCATCCACCGAGAGGAGAGACCGATGACCGGTCTGGCAATCGCATCGCGGCGGGGTCTCACCGACCGACAGCGGCGGAACGTCTGGGCGTACCTGTTCATCGCTCCGTTCCTGCTGCTGTTCGTGACGATGCTGCTCGTACCGCTGCTGTATGCCGGCTACCTGAGCTTGTTCCGCGTGCAGCTGATCGGGGGCGACGCGTTCGTCGGCCTCGAGAACTACGCGCGAGCGATGACGGATCCGCGATTCCTCGGCGGACTCGGCCGCATGGCGCTGTTCCTGGTCATCCAGGTGCCGATCATGCTCGGTCTCGCGTTGTTTTTCGCCCTCGCCCTGGACAGCGCTCGGGTTCGGGGCGGCAAGTTCGCGCGCCTGGCGATCTTCATCCCCTACGCCGTGCCCGGCGTGGTCGCCACCCTCATGTGGGGATACCTGTACGGCGACAATTTCGGACCGATCGCGCAGGTGATGCGGGCCTTGGGGCTCGGGTCGCCGCAGTTCCTGTCGCCCGACAACATCCTCGGCTCGATCATGAACATCGTCACGTGGCAGTTCGTCGGCTACAACATGGTCATCATGTACGCCGCGCTGCGGGCAATCCCCGCGGAGCAGTACGAGGCGGCTCGTATCGATGGGGCCGGCCAGTTCCGCATCGCGTGGAGCATCAAGATCCCTTCGATCCGCTCGGCGCTGGTGCTCACCGGCATCTTCTCGGTGATCGGGTCGTTCCAGCTGTTCAGCGAGCCGAAGCTGCTGTACGAGATCGCCCCGAACGCGATCGGGTCGTCGTTCTCCCCGAACCTCTATGCCTACAACCTGGCGTTCACCAACCAGGACATTAACTACGCCGCGGCCATCGCCTTCCTGCTGGGATTCATCATCATGATCGTCTCCTACGTGTTCCAGCTGTCCACCGCGCGTCGTGAGAAGGGAGCCCGGCGATGACCACGACCATGACTCGGGCGGTCACCACCGCCGACGCCCCGCGGTCGGCCCGCCGCCGTGGCACCGGGATGCCTCCCGGTGAGGGGCGCAGCACGGTGCTGACCGTGGTGATGTGGTTGTGCGCGGGGTACTTCCTCATTCCGCTGTTCTGGCTGATCATCGCGTCGACCAAGGACAACACCGGCCTGTTCACCAGCTTCGGTCTGTGGTTCGCCGACGAGAACCACTTCATCGACAACCTCGTCCAACTGTTCACCTTGCGCGACGGTGTCTTCGGCGTGTGGATCTGGAACACCGTGCTGTACGCGGTGGTCAGCGGCGTCGGCGCGGCGTTGCTGTCGGCGGCTGCCGGCTACGCCTTCGCCAAGTACGACTTCCCGGCGAAGAAGTTCCTCTTCGCGGTCGTGCTCGGCGCGATCATGGTGCCGATGACCGCCCTCGCGATCCCGACGTATCTGCTGTTCGCCGGAGCAGGCCTCACCAACACCGTGTGGGCCATCATCCTGCCCTCGCTGGTGAGCCCGTTCGGGGTGTACCTGATGCGCATCTACGCCGAGGAGTCGATCCCCGACACGCTGCTCGAAGCTGCCCGCATCGACGGGGCCGGCGAGTTCCGCATCTTCTGGCAGATCGCCCTGCGCATCATGGTCCCCGGCCTCGTCACGGTGCTGCTGTTCGCACTCGTGGCGACGTGGAACAACTACTTCCTTCCGCTGATCATGCTCTCCGACCCGACGCTGTTCCCGCTCACACTCGGGCTCGCGCAGCTGCAGGCCGCGAGCGAGGCGGGCGGCGGTGCGTCGGCGCAGTTCTCCACCGTGATCACGGGGTCGCTGGTGTCGATCGTGCCGCTGGTGATCGTCTTCCTCTATCTGCAGAAGTACTGGCAGTCGGGCCTCACGACCGGGGGTGTCAAGGAATGAACCGCCTCAGCGCAATGAACGATCGCGTCGCTGCCGACCTCGCCGCCGATGACCGCAGCCGTGGGCTCGTCCATGCTCCGGTGGCGATGGATCGTCCGTTCCGTTACTTCGAGGAGCTGTTCCCGCTGCGTGGCGCCATCCTGCCGCGTGCCGATGCGGTCTCGGATGCGCCTGAGCTCTCGCTCGACGGCACGTGGGAGTTCCGGCTGAGCGACACGGCGGATGCGGCCGTCGACTTCATCGGGGACGCCGCACCCACGGGTGAGTCGTGGGGCAGCATTCCCGTGCCCGCGCATTGGCAGCTGCAGGGCCATGGCGCGCCGGCGTACACGAACCGGCGCTACCCGTTCCCGGTCGATCCGCCGTATGTGCCGCATGAGAACCCGACGGGGGATTACCGACGCACGTTCCGCGTGCCGGCGGACTGGCAGGTCGAGCGCGTGCTGCTGCGTTTCGACGGCGTCGACTCGCTCGCCAAGATCTGGCTGAACGGCACCGAGGTGGGGGTGATCTCGGGCAGTCGCCTCCGTAGCGAATTCGACGTCACCGATCTGCTGCGGCGGGATGCGGAGAACGTGCTGGCGGTGCGGGTTCACCAGTGGTCGTCGGGCAGCTACCTCGAGGATCAGGACATGTGGTGGCTGTCGGGCATCTTCCGTAGCGTCACCCTTCTCGGGCGACCCGCTGCGGCGATTCACGATCATTTCGTGCACGCCGACTACGACACCCTTCGGGGCGAGGGGGTGCTTCGCGTGGAGTCCTCGACTCCCGCGCGAGTGATCATCCCCGAGCTCGACGTCGACACCGCATCCGGCGCCGAGGTGCGGATCCCGGTGCAGCCGTGGTCGGCCGACGAACCGCGGCTGTACGACGGCGAGCTCGTCAGCGACGGCGAACGGGTGCAGCTCAGGATCGGCTTCCGTCGGGTGGAGGTCGTCGACGGCGTGCTGCTCGCCAATGGTCGTCCCCTGCTGTTCCGTGGGACGAACCGGCACGACTTCGACCCCGACACCGGTCGCACCGTCTCGATGGAGCGCATGCGGCACGACGTCGAGATGATGAAGCGCCACAACATCAACGCCGTGCGCACCAGCCACTACCCGCCTCAGGCGGCATTCCTGCGGCTGTGCGACGAACTGGGCCTCTGGGTCATCGACGAGTGCGACTTCGAGACACACGGCTTCTTTCCGGTGGACTGGTTCCACAAGCTGGCCGGGAACCCCGCCGAAGACGTGCGGTGGCGGGATGCGCTGGTCGATCGTATGCAGCGGCTCGTGGAACGAGACAAGAACCACCCGAGCGTCGTGATGTGGTCGCTGGGCAACGAGTGCGGAACCGGTGAGAACCTCGGCGCGATGGCGCGATGGGCGAAGGAACGCGACCCGTCTCGCCTGCTGCACTACGAGCGCGACTGGTCGTGCGAACACGTCGACGTCTATAGCCGCATGTACACCACGCATCGCGATCTCGAGCTGATCGGGCAGCGTCAGGAGCCCCCGTTCCCCGATGCGGACCTCGATGCGCGGCGCCGGGCCATGCCGTTTCTGTTGTGCGAATACGTGCACTCGATGGGCAACGGCCCCGGTGGCCTCGCGGAGTACCAGGAGATCTTCGAGCGGTATCCGCGTATCGCGGGTGGCTTCACGTGGGAGTGGTTCGATCACGGTCTACGGCAGGTGACAGCCGCCGGTGAGACGTTCTTCGCCTATGGCGGCGACTTCGGTGAAGACCGGCATGACGGCAACTTCATCGCCGACGGAATCGTATTCCCGGACGGCACGCCGAGCCCAGGGCTGCACGAGCTGAAGAAGGTGTTCGAGCCGGTGCGCATCACCGTCTCGTCCGGCGAGGTCGTGGTGCGAAATCACTACGACGCCACCGATCTGTCGCATCTAGCGTTTCGGTGGTCGGTCGCCGACGACGGTGTCGAGGTGGCAGCCGGCGATCTCCCCCTGCCGCACACGCCTGCCGGAGAGAGCGCGCGTCTGCCGTTGGCTCTGGATGTGCCGGACCACGATCCCGCCACGGAGCGCGTGTTGACGGTGCGGGCGGTGCTCCGCGAACCGACCGCCTGGGCACGTGCGGGACATGAGGTGGCGTGGGGTCAGTCTGTGGTCACCGAGCGCGCGCAGCCGGTCGCCCGTCTGATCAGCCCGGTGCCGCACGGCGAGCAGGTAACCGTCGGCTCCGCGATCCTGGATGACACCGACGGTGGGCTGCTGTCGTTGGCCGGCATCGAGGTCGACGCACCGCGGTTCGACACCTGGCGCGCCGTGATCGACAACGATCGCGACTTCTCGTGGGAGCCTCACGAAACCCGCTGGCGAGAGATCGGCCTCGATCTGCCGCGCTACCGTGCCGGAGCGATCGAGGTGGGCGCTGAAGCCGTGGTGGTGCCGGGACGACTCGGATTCGACGGCAGCGACTTGGCCTTCGACACACGGCTTACCTGGTCAGCCGATGAAGCGGCGGTGAGCCTGCGGGTTCAGGCCCAGCCGCTCGGTGACTGGGATGTGCCGTTGCCACGCTTCGGGTTGCGCATGAGTCTGCCTGCGGCATTCTGCGACGTGGAATGGTACGGACCCGGTCCGGAGGAGTCGTACGCAGACAGCTCACGTGCCGCGCGGCTCGGTCGCTGGTGCCGTACGGTCGAGGAGATGCAGACGCCGTACCTGATGCCGCAGGAGAACGGGAACCGACGGCACGCCAGGTGGCTGCGCGTCGCGTCTCCGGAATCGGTGCTCACGATCACTGGCGATCCGCATGTCGACTTCACCGCGCGTCGATGGACCACCGAAGACCTCGCCGCCGCAACGCACCCCAACGAACTTCGTGCATCGGACCGTGTGTGGCTGAACCTCGACGCGGGGCAGACCGGTCTCGGCTCGGGTTCGTGCGGCCCCGGTGCGCTGCCGGCCCAGCGCCTCCTGCCAAGGAGTTTTGATTACACGCTGACTTTCATGGTCGAGTGAGGACTGCGATCGTGTGATGCGGTGAGGTTCATACGCACACCTGTTCGATAGCTCCGATTCCGGTGATCGACGCGCGGACCGTTTCCCCGCGGCGGAGGTAGCGGCGCGGAGACATGCCGAATCCGACCCCCGGCGGCGTGCCGGTGAAGATCAGGTCACCCGGCATGAGAGTCACCACCGCGGACAGGCGGGCGATGAGGTCGGGAACCGAGAAGATCAGATCGCTCAGAGGCGCCGACTGCATCACTTCGCCGTCGACCGTGCATTCGAGCACGGTCTCTTCGGGGGTGGGCATCTCATCGGGTGAGACCAGCACGGGACCCAAAGGTGCGAAGCCGGGGAACGACTTGCCCAGCGAGAACTGCGCCGGCGCACCGAGGAACTGCACCTCACGGTCTGAGTAGTCCTGACCGACGGTGAAGCCGGCGACGTGGTCAAAGGCGTCCTCGGCCGCGATGTCACGACCGCCGACCCCGATGACGGCTACCAGCTCGACCTCCCAGTCGACGCTGTCGCCGCTGAGGGGAAGGTCCTCGTAGGGGCGCGAGATCGACGACGCGAACTTGGTGAAGACGATCGGTGCCTCGGGAACGACGAAACCCGACTCGGCGGCGTGGGCGACGTAGTTGAGGCCGACGGCGAGGATCTGCGCGGGGCGCGACGAGACCGGCCCCAGAGAAGAGGATGCCGGCAGCGGTGCGGCTGCTGCGGCCGACGGGTAGCCCTTCGCCCACTGGCGGAATGCCGCCCACTCCTCGTAGAGCCGCGTCACGTCGGAGGGGAACCGTCCCTCACTCTCGTGTTCGACGTCGACCGGCCCCGCATCCGTGAGCAGGGTCGCACGTTCGTCGACGACGGCGAGCCTCATGCGTCGGTCGGCAGCGCGACGATTGCGTCGATCTCGACGTCGAACCCGCGCAGTGCGGCTTCGATCGTCGTGCGGGCGGGAAGCGGTGCGGTGAGGTACTCCGCGGCGACGGCGTTGAACTCGGCGAAGTCGTCGAGCGAGCGCAGGTAGACGCCGTAGCGGACCGCGTTCTGGAGGCTGCTGCCCGCGGCCTGCGCGACCGTCTCGAGGTTCTCGAAGGTGCGTCGCACCTGGTCGGCGAAGGTCTCGGCGACGCGGTTGCCGTTCTCGTCGAACGGTCCCTGTCCCGATAGGAAGACGAGGCCGCCGACGGCGAGCCCCTGCGAATAGGGGCCGGCGGGCGGTGGGGCGTCGGTGGTCGAGACGGAACTGATCATGGTTCTCCTTCGTCGGGGTCGGATCTGGGTAATGGGAACAGTGGTCTAGGCGTGAAGTCGCGGGACGGCGGCGAGGAGCCCCCGGGTGTACTCGTGCTGCGGGTCGGTGAGGATCTCGGCGGTCGGGCCGTGCTCGACGACCGAGCCGCGGTACATGACGGTCACGACATCGCAGAAGCGGGCGACGACGCCCATGTCGTGGGTGATCATGAGAACCGCCATGCCACGCTCCTCGGCGAGACGGTCCAGAGTGTCGAGCACCGCGGCCTGCACGGTGACGTCGAGCGCGCTCGTGGCCTCGTCGGCGATGAGCAGGCGCGGCCGCGCGGCGATAGCCATCGCGATCATGACGCGTTGGCGCATCCCGCCGCTGAGCTCATGGGGGTACTGGTTGTACACCCGCTCGGCATCGCGGATGCCGACCTCGTCGAAGCTGCGCAGCACGACGTCGCGGGCTTCGGCCACCGTGAACGTGGAGTGGGTGCGCAGCACGTCGAGCACCTGTCGGCCGACCCGGAACACCGGGTTGAGCACCGACATCGGGTCCTGGAAGATCATCGATACCGCTGCGCCCCGGGTGCGACGAAGCATCGCTGCGTCGGCGGTGAGCATGTCGTCGCCGTCGAAGAGGACGCGCGAGTCCTGGCCGTACTGCATGATGCGTTCGTCGTTTAGGCGCAGCACGCTCATCGCGGTGATGGACTTGCCCGATCCCGACTCGCCGATGACGCCGACGCGCTGGCCCGCTTCGACCCGGATGTCGACGCCGTCGACCGACGGCGCGGCGGCCCCTGCGAAGGTGATGCGCAGGCTCTCGATCGACAGCAGACTCATGACTCCTCCGTGCGGGTGGCGAGGTCGATCGGACTCGTCAGATCCGAGGGAGCGAGGTGGGCGCGGTGACGCTCGGCCGGGTCGGGTTCGAGCACGGCATCGAGCAGGGCTCGTGTGTACGGATGCTGCGGGTTGCGGAACACCTCGTCGGTGGGGCCGGTCTCGATGATCTGGCCGAGGTACATGACCGCGACGCGGTGCGAGATGCGACGAACCACGCCGAGGTTGTGGGCGATGAAGAGGTAGGCGATGTTCTGCTCGCGCTGCAGCTCCTCCAGCAGCGTCAGCACCTGCGCCTGCACCGACACGTCGAGGGCGCTGGTCGGCTCGTCGCACACGATGAGGGTCGGATGCAGCGCGATCGCGCGGGCGATGGCGATGCGCTGGCGCTGCCCGCCCGAGAACTCGTGCGGGTAGCGGCGGGCCATGGCCGGGTCGAGCCCCACCCGCTCGAGGAGCGAGGCCACCTCAACGGGCAGTTCGGTGCGCGGGGCGGCCTTGTGCACGAGGAACGGCTCGGCGATCTGGACGCCGATGCGGATGCGCGGGTCGAGGGTCGAGTACGGGTCTTGGAAGATCATCTGCAGCCGGCCGCGCGTGGTGTGCCATTGCGCCTTGGTGGCCGTGTGGAGTTCCTGGCCCTGGAAGCGGATGGACCCGCGGTACGGGGTGAGCCCGAGCGCGGCGCGGGCGATCGAGGACTTGCCCGACCCGGATTCGCCCACCAGGCCGAGGGTCTCGCCTTCGCGCACGGAGAGGCTGACGCCGTCGACGGCGTTCTTGTCGCTGCGGCCGTAGTCGACGACGAGGTCGTCGATCGTCAGGAGGTCTGGTCGGGTCATCGTGTCCTCCTCAGAAGCACACCGGGTAGGCGTCCGGTCACGCGGCCGCTTTCGGCCACACACTGGCCGGCGACCCACACCCGCTCGATCCCGGCCGGGGCGACGAGGGGGTGGGCGTAGTCGGCGCGATCCCGCACGGTCGTGGGGTCGAGGGCGACGAGGTCGGCGGGCGCACCGACGCGGATGCGGCCGCGTGAGGTCAGGCCCAGGCGGTCGGCGGGCTGCGCGGTCATCTTGTGCACCACCGCTTCGAGCGCGAATCCGGCATCGAGCAGGTCGCGCATCGCGTGGGGGAAGGTGCCGATGGAACGCGGATGCGCGCGGTTGAGCGTGTGATCGAGCGCGAGCGCGACGCCGTCGGAGGCGACCGAGACGTAGGGCTCGGCGAGCACGCGGGCCGCGTCGCTCGGGCGGGTTCCGACGATGATCGCGTCGACGGCGGCGTCGTGCGCGTCGATGAGGTCGAGCAGGATCAGCGCCCAGTCGCGCCCGAGCCGGTCGGCGGCCTGGAGCTGTTCGAGGGTGCAGCCGAGTTCGGGCGTCTGCCCCTCGCCCGCCCGCACGATGGTGATCGCGTCGGGCGAAAAGTGCACGGTGCGCCGCAGCTCGTCGGCGAGGGCTTTGCGGTTGCCGCGCACCTCGGCGAGGATCTGCGCCGTGCCGCGTGCCCGCAGCTCGGAAGGTATCAGCTGCAACGCGGTGGTGTGCCCGGCGAGGTACGGGTAGGCGTCGGCGGCGACGTCGGCATCGCTGGCGCGGATGCGTGACAGCGCCGCGTCGAGCGCCGCTCCCTCGGAATCGACGATGGAGCGCAGGTGCGAGATCTGCAGCCGCGCCCGCGCGGTCGTTGCGACGGTGAGGATCTCATCGACGGCGTCGACGAGCCCGTCGGCGTCGTACGCGCGCAGGTGCACGGCGACGAGGGCGTCGGCGGCGGCGACCGTGGCGGCGAGTGCTCCGAGCTCGGTCGGGTCGCTCAGCTCGCCGGGCGCGTACATGAGCCCGTAGCTCAGCCCCCAATACCCCGCATCGAGTGCGTCGGCGACGACGCGCGACATCGCCGCGCGGTCGGCCGGTGCCGCGGCGCGGGCGGCGTCGCCCATCACGCGTCGGCGCACGGATCCATGGCCGAGGAGGGGGGCGATGTTCCATGCGGCGGCGAGGCCGTCGAGGGCATCCAGGTACTCCGCGGGGCTCTCCCACGACAGGGGCACCGAGGGGACGACGTCGATCGTCGCGATCGCGTCGCGGAAGCCCTCGCCCGAGGTGGGGGCCGGGCTGAGTCCGCAGTTGCCGATCACCTCGGTGGTGATGCCCTGCAGCACACGCGTGTCGCCGGTGGGGTAGGCGAAGCGGGTGAGGTCGGAGTGGGCGTGCAGGTCGACGAACCCCGGGGCGAGCACGAGCCCGTCGAGGTCGTGGCGCGTCGTACCGGTCGCGGTGCCGGGGGCGTCGATGGCGGTGATTCGGTCGTCGGCGATGGTCACGTCGGCCCGGCGCCCGGGTGCCCCGGTGCCGTCGACGACGAGCGCTCCGGTGAGGACGGTCGCGGTCATGCGGCTCTCCGACGTCGCATCGGGTTGCTCGACTCGGCGACGAGTTCACCGGCGAACATCAGCGCCGCGGCGGCGAGGGTGATCGTCAGGCCCGCGGCGATCGCGTAGTAGGGGGCGGTGACGTAGTAGGCCTTGGAGTTTTCCAGAATGGTGCCCCACGTCGCTTCGGGCAGCGGCACACCGAGGCCCAGGTAGCTCAGACCGGCCTCGATCAGCACGGCTTCGGCCATAAGCTGCGGCACGAGGGTCGCGAGCGGCCCGGCGGCGTTGGGAAGGATGTGGCGCCCGAGCATGCGGGCGGAGCCGACGCCGACCACGCGTGCCGCCGTGATGAATTCCCGCTCGCGCAGCGCCTTGGTCTGGGCGCGCAGCAGGAGGAACACGCGGGGGAAGAACAGGAATCCGATGATGAGAGTGAGGCTCCACGGGCTCGATCCGAAGCTGGCGACCATGAGGATCGCGAACAGGATGAGCGGGAAGGCGAGGGTGGCCGACGCCGTGCTCGACAACGACCAGTCGACGAAGCGTCGCGAGGTGCCCGCGATGAGTCCGGTCGGAACGCCGATCACCAGGGCGATGAGCACGCTGCCGCCGGCGATGAGGGCTTCGAGTCGCGTCGCGTAGACGAGCCGCGCCCAGATGTCGGCGCCGGCTTCGTCGGTGCCGAGGGGGTGCGCCCAGCTCGGCGACTCGAGGATCGCGCGCGGGTCGACCGCGGCGGGATCGTAGGGGGTGAACAGGCCGGGGAAGGCGACCATCAGCAGTGCGATGGCGGCGACGCCGAGCATCAGCACGCGCGCGGTGCCCAGCCGCTGGAGGAGGCGGGGACGGCGGAGGTCGGTGGAAGCGCTCATCGGGAGATCCTCGGGTCGACGAGTCGGTAGACGATGTCGGCGACATAGCCGATCAGGAGAACCACCACGGTGGTCAGCAGCACGGCGCTCTGCACGACGAGATAGTCGCGGTTGAGCACGCTGCTCAGCAGCAGCTGGCCGAGGCCGCCCAGGCCGAACACGGCCTCGACGAGCACCGCACCGCCGATCAGGGCGCCGATCTGCACACCCACGATCGTGATCATCGGCAGCACGGCGTTGCGGGCGGCATAGGCGAAGACGCGCCGTCGGGTCGGCAGCCCCATGGCGAGGGCGGTTCGCATGTAGTCCTGGCGGAACACGTCGGTCGCCTCGGCGAACACGAAACGGGTGAGGATGCCGCTGAGGAAGACGCTGAGAGTGGCGACGGGGAGCGCCATGTGCTCGATGAACCCGAGCGGGTCGTCGGTGGGGGCCACATAGCCGCCTGACGGGAACCAGCTGAAGTTGACGGCGAAGACGATGATGAGCACCAGTCCGAGCCATACGGCGGGGATCGCCACACCCATCGTCGAGGAGAACCTCACGAGGTTGGGGAACCAGCCGCGGCCGCGGTAGGCCGCCCAGGTTCCGGCGAGAATCGACACCGGCACCGAGATGATCACGGCGAGGGCGATCAGCCACAGCGTGGGGGGAAGCGCATCCACGATCAACGTCGTGACGCTGACGCCGCTGCGGGCGGACTCACCGAAGTCGCCGGTGAGCATCGAGGTCAGCCATATTCCGTACTGCACGATCCAGGGCTGGTCGAGCCCCATCTCGATGCGCAGCTGCGCGAGGGTCTCGGCGGCGTCGGGGCGTCCCGCCTGGGGACCCAGCAGCAGCACTGCCGGGTCCCCGGGCGTGAGCCGGAGGGCGAGGAAGACGAGCACCGATACGAGCCACAGCACCACGAGGAGCTTGCCCGCCTCGATGAGCGCACGTCGCGCCAGATTCATCTTCCTCTCCCTCCGTGGATCACTCGGCGACCGTCGCGTCGGTCAGCATCGGCCAACCGAGCGGGTTCACCGCGTAGCCGTCGACACCGGTCGCTGCGACCGAGTAGATCGGGGTGAACTGCACCGTCATGATCGGCAGCTCCTCGACGAGGATCTGCTGAAGCTCGCCGTAGATGTCGGCGCGCGCCGACTCGTCCGAGACAGCGAGGGCATCGGCGGCGAGGCCGGAGACCTCCGGGCTGACGTAGTCGTCGGTCAGGTGCGGGTTCATGATGATGTCGAAGAACGAGTTCGGGTCGGCGCCCACGTTGAACACGTTCCAGGTGGCGTCGTAGTTGCGCGACACGTAGGCGTCGAGCCACACCGACAGCTCGGTCACGTTCGGGGTGAGCGTGACGCCGATCTCAGCCAGAGAGGCCTGCCACACGCGCGCGATCTGCTCGGCGTCGGGGAAGCCGCTGGGAATCTCGAGCGTGAAGCTCAGGTCGCTTGCGCCCGCCTCCTCGAGCAGCGCGGCAGCCGCGTCGAGGTCGTAGCTGTAGCCCTCCTGCTCGGCGTAGGCCCAGCTGGACTCGGGGATCGGGCTCCACTGGATGGATCCGTCGCCGCCGTAGGCGATGTCGCGGATCGACTCCTTGTCGAGCGCCATCGCGAGAGCCTGGCGCACGCGCTCATCACCCAGGGTGCCCGAGGCGTTGAACTCGATGAGCGAGAGGCTGTTGGTCGCCGACGGCTCGACGATCCCGGCGCGGTCGGTGTCGACCTGCTCGGCGGTGGCCGAGGTGACGGAACTGACGATGTCGATGTCGCCGCTGTACAGGCTGTTCAGGGCCACCTGCTGGTCGGCGACCGGCTTGTACACGATCGACTCGGTCGCCGCGGCCTCGCCGAAGTAGTCCTCGAAGCGCTCGAGCACGATCTCGTCGTTGGCCGACCAGCTGACGAACTCGTACGGGCCCGAGCCGACAGGGCTGCTCGAGGCGTCGTCGAATCCACTGGGGGCGACGATCGCGATCGAGGCGATCCCCGAGAGGAAGGCGGCGTTGGGCGAGTTCAGCGTGATCACCACCGTCTGGTCGTCGGGAGCGTCGTACGACTGCACGTCGGCGAGGCGGCCGGACCAGATCGAGTCGGTGCCGTCCGCGGCGCGCTCGAGCGACTCGATGACGGCGGCGGCGTCGACGGGGGTGCCGTCGTGGAACACGGCGTCGGCGTCGAGGGTGAAGGTGAACTCCGTCGCGTCTTCGTTCGCCTCGAACTCCGTCGCCAGATCGCCCTGCAGGTTCAGGTCCACGTCGTAGTCGACGAGGCTGCTGAAGACGAGCTCGCGGATGGCGTATTCGTAGATGATCAGCTGATTGGTGTGCGGGTCGAAGTTGTCGATGTCACCCGCGAGCGCGACGACCAGCTCGTCGGAGACATCGGCGGCGTCGCCGCCGTCGCTGTCTGCTGATCCGGCGGCGCAGCCACCGAGCAGCAGTGAACCCGCGGCGACCGCGGATACCGCGGCGACCCAGGGTCGGTTACTCTTTCGCATGGTACGAGACCTCTTTCCGTTGGAGGGGTGGTGCTGGGGCGACCGGTGGTGCGGCATGTGGTTCGGGATCAATGCCGAGCCACCGGGGTCCACAGGTCGACGACCTCGGTGTCGTCGACGATGGCGATGCGGCTCCACATGTTGACGACGCCGCATGCGTGATTGGGGAGGATGCGCAGTCGCTCACCGACGCGCATCGTGTCGGCCGCGGGCCCGTCGAGCATGCCGTGCTCTTCGTAGGCCCGGGTGAAATCGATCTCCGCGACGGGTGCACCGGCGCCGTCGACGACGATGCCGAAGCTGTTGTCGCGATTGGACCCGTCGGAGCTGAGGGCTTTGATGCCGGCGTCGATGGCCGCCTGCTGCGGGCGCACCGTGCTGATGACGGTGGTGTGCAGGTGCAGGGCGCACTGGTCGATGGTCGCCGAGCCGAGCCGCCACTGGTTGCCGTCGAAGAACACGTACGTGCCGGGGCGCGCCTCGGTGACGCCGTCGACGAAGGGTGCGGAGTCCCACCCGGGCGTCGAGCCCACCGAGACGGTGGGCACGTCGATCCCGGCAATCCGGATGGTCTCGGCGGCGCTCACGAGAGCGGAACTCGCCGCCCGTCCGGCGTCGCGCAGCTCGTCGCGTTCGCCGCGCATCGAGGCGAGCTGGCCTTCGTGCGTGTAGACACCGTCGAGGTGGACTCCGGGAAGCGCGGCGACGGCGCGGGCGATCCCGACCGCCTGGTCGCCGGTGACGCCGGTGCGTCGCAGGCCGGTGTCGACCTCGACGCGCACCGGCACGGTGACCCCCGCGGCGTCGGCGTCGGCGGCGAGCAGCGCGACCAGCTCGGTCGAGTCCAGTCCGACGATGACGCGGCCGCGACGGTTGGCGTCCACGACCCGGCGTCGCTTGTCCGGGGTGGCGGGGGCGTGAGCCCAGAAGAGGTCGTCGAAGCCGGCATCGAGGAGCGCGTCGACTTCGGCGAGGGTCGCGCAGGTGAACCCGACGGCGCCGGCGTCGCGCTGCCGGCGGGCCACCTCGATCATCTTCGAGGTCTTGAAGTGCGGGCGCAGCGCGATTCCGGCGGTGCGCATCCGCTCGGCCATCGCCAGGATGTTCGCGTCCATGCGCGAGCGGTCGATGACGAGCACCGGCGTGTCGAGGTCGTCCAGGCGGGTCATCGCAGCGTCCCCATCCGCTCGGCGGCGGCGCGCACCCACTCGAAGGAGGGCGCGGTGGCGGTGCCGTAGTTGTAGAGCGCGAGCCGGTCGATGCCGCACCCGAGCACGGCCTCGACCTTCGCGAGGAAGTCGGCTCGGGTGGGGGAGAAGCTCGGCCACACCGTGAGCGCCACGGTGAGCGGGGTATCGTCGGTGTCGCTGAGACCACGGACGGCGAGCGTGTGATCGATCTCGGCGGCGACCTCGCCGGCGGTGGGGAAGTAGCTCTCGAGCACGAAGCCGTCGGAGTGGGCGAGGGTGGCGGCGATGTCGACGCCTTCGAGCCAGTTGGTGGGTGCGGGTCGTCCCCATACCGCGGCGCTGACGTCGAGCTGCACGCCGTGACGGCGTACCGCGGCGGCGGCGTCGATGACGAGGTCGGTGACGGTGTCCATCCGCATCCGCGTGTAGGCCGCGAGCTCGGGCCACACCATGTGCAGCGAGGCGAGGGCGGCCACGGTATCGTCGTCGCGGCCGGCGGGGTGTTCGACGTTCCATGTGCGGTGCAGCTCGGTGGTGACCTGTGCGCGCAGGCGCTCGGCGTCGATCCCTGCCGCATGTGCGCGCGAGATGCACGACGTGCAGAAGCACAGTGAGAGCAGGTAGCGCGTCGTCGCGTCGAGGCGGGCTCCCCACAGCTCGTGGGGATGCCCGTGGCCGACGAGCAGGTACGACAGGCTCTCGACGAGAACGCGCTCGAACAGGATCGTCGCGCTGACGGCGTCGAGCAGCTCGATCGCGTACGTGCGGGCGGCGGGGCTGGAGGGGCACAGGCCGTGCGTGAAGTGGTCGCCGAAGCAGTTCTCGATCGCCGCCTCGGGGTGCGCGGTGGCGAGGTCGGTGTTGTGGAACGCGATGGCCCAGCCGTCGACGGCCACACCGGCCGCGTCGGCGGCGCGCTTGAAGCGCGGGTAGAGATCGGGGTCGGTCTGCGCGATCGACGACGGGCGGACGCTCAGCCCGGTGAAGGCGTCGGCCGGCAACGGCAGGTGGGCGCGGTTCGCTTCGGCGACGGTCGAGACGCGTGCGGTGCGTCGTGGCGCGAGCACTTCGGCCGAGTGGTAGGCGGTGGCGATCTGCAGTCGCGTGACGCCGCGTTCGGCGACCTCGTCGACGACCCGCTCGGGGGTGTCGGCCTGCAGATCCCAGGGGTAGATCATCATGCTCAGTTCAGCCATGGGATGCCTCCCGGTAGAGCGACTCGATGAGGGTGAGGGTCGGTTCGAGGTCGTCGACGCCGAATCCGTCGACGCGGGAGCGGAAGGCCCGCCACTGTGCGAGGAAGGGGACGGTGTCGATGTCGATCGCGTCGCCGGAGCTCTCGCCGGCGGCGGTGACGATCCGCCATGACCCGTCCATGCCGACACAGGCCGACCCGCGGGTGCCGGTGATCACGAGGCCGGTGCCGAGCGACTCGTACGGCGCCCACAGCAGCTCGATTGCACCGGACGTCCCCCCCGCACGAAAGTGCACGGCGGCGTGGTCTTCGGTGTCGTGACCGGGGATGACCGAACGCATCGTCGCGTGCACGTCGGTGAGCGGCCCGAGCAGTGCGCGTGCACGGTCGAGCGCATGCACCCCATTGGTGACGAGCACCCCGCCGCCGCTGACCGAGCGGTCGAAATACCAGGCGGGCAAGGCGCCGTCGGGGAGAGCGAACGCCATGCGGTCGGTGTAGGTGAGCAGTTCGCCCAGCTCGCCGTCCCTGACCGCGCGTCCGAGCTCGACGTACGCGGGCCAGTGCCGTGTCGACATCCCCACGAACACCTCGGCGCCGTCGGCGACGGCCGCGCGCAGCGGCGAGGGGTCCTGCCCGGGGATGCGGTGCGGCTTCTCGACGAGCGTCGGGATGCCGGCGGCGGCGAGTGTCGTCAGCTGGTCGAGGTGCTGGAACGAGGGGGTGGCGATGATCGCCGCGTCGATCTCTTCCGGGCCGTCGAGAGCGCCCGTGAGGGAGTCGAAGGGGAGCGCGTTCTCGTCGAGTGCGCGGGCGCGAGCGAGGTCCGCGTCGACCACGACGGTCACGCGGTCGCCGGCGGTGCGCACGGCGGCTGCGTGACGGTGGCCCATCGCGCCGGCGCCGACGACGAGAACGCGCTGACTCATGCGAAGATCCCGTCCTTCTGCATGCCCGCGAGCACGGTGTCGGCCGCTTCGAGCGTGCGGTCGATGTCGTCGTCGCTGTGGGCGCCCGAGATGTGGTTGCGCTTGAGCGTCATGGGGTACATCACGAAGCCGGCATCCGTCATACGCCGGTGGAAGGTCGCGTACGCGGTGTCGTTGTTGCGCAGCAGATCGCGGTAGCCCTTGATCTGACCGTCCATGAAGTAGCAGATGAAGACCGAGCCGAGGCCGGTGATCGTCGCGGGAATGCCGAGCCGTCCGGTGATCTCGCGCAGGCCGTCGCGCATTCGCTCGCCGAGGCGGGCGCTGTGCGCGTGGAATCCGACGTCGGGGTCGGTGATGAGCGTCATCGTCTCGATGGCGGCGGCCATGGAGACGGGGTTGCCGTTGAATGTCCCGGCGAGCACGACATCGCCGCCGGCCGAGCTGAACCGAGACATGAGGTCGGCGCGCCCGCCCATGCCGGCGACGGGGAAGCCGTTGCCCATGGCCTTGCCGTAGCTGGTGAGGTCGGGGGTGATGCCGCACAACTCCTGGTAGCCGCCGGGTGCATGGCGGAAGCCGGTGATGACCTCGTCGAAGATCAGGATGCTGCCTTCGCTCGTCGCGAGTTCGCGCAGGCCCTCGAGGAAGGCCTGGTCGGGTAGCAGTGCGCCGACGTTGTGGGGCACGGGCTCGAGGATGATCGCTGCGATCTGGTCGGGGTAGGCCTGAAAGAGCGCCGTGACCGAGTCGAGGTCGTTGAACTCGGCCACGAGGGTGGAGTCGAGGGCGTCGTCGAGGATGCCGGCCGACAGCGGGTCGCGGGTGTAGGCGCGTTCGGCCGGCGAGGCGACGTTGCGGGCGACGGCGTCGTGCCATCCGTGGAAGCAGCCCTGAAACTTCAGCAGGTACTTGCGTCCGGTGACGGCGCGGGAGAGGCGCACGGCCTGCATGGTGGCCTCGGTGCCGCTCATGGTGCTGATCGACATCTCGACCGACGGGATCAGCTCGGCGGTGAGTCGGGCGACTTCGATCTCGAGTTCGGTGACGCCGAGTCCGACGAGGTCGAGGTCTCCGAGGGAGCGCTGCACCGCTGCGTTCACCCGGTCGTCGGAGTGGCCGAGCAGGATCGCGCCAAAGGCGGCGTGGTAGTCGACATACTCGCGTCCGTCGAAATCGACCAGGCGCGAGCCCTTCGCCATGCGGAAGCCGGAGGGGCTGCCGATGCTGCGGGTCGCGGAGTTCACCCCGCCGGGGATGTAGGTGCGGGCCTGGGCGAGTAGGTCCTCGGTCGCGGTTGACACGGGTGGTTCTCCTTAGGTGATGCGTGGTGCTCGTGCGGTCGACGTCGTGTCGTCAGCTGGTGGCGCGGGGGTCGTCGAGCCCGAGCAGGGTCAACGCGTCGCGGTGGATGATCTGCTCGACGGTGTCGTCGTGCACGTGGGGGAGCGTTCCGGCGCGCATGGCGGCCAGGTCGCGCAGGCCGGCCAGCGCGTCGGCGGGACGCCAGAGGGGGAAGTCGCTCCCGAAGAGGAGCTTGTCGGTCACGCCCCACTCCTGTGCCGCCACCAGGGCCATGAAGCCGTCCATGGGGCGCGACCAGGCCGCCGAGACGTCGGCGAACACGCGAGCGTGCTTGCGCAGCACCACCATCGCGTCGCGCTGCCACGGGTGGCCCATGTGGGCCATGATCTGCGTGAGGTCGGGGTGACGGCGTGCGACTTCTTCGACGACGAGCGGCTGACTGATAGACAGGCGACCCTGCGGGCTCGGTGTCGCGCCCATGTGCCAGAGGATGACCAGGCCGTGCTGCACGCACATCCGGTAGAACGGGTCGAAGTCGGCCGAGAGCGGGTCGAAGAGCGAGAGCACCGGGTAGAGCTTCACGCCTTTGAATCCAAGCGAGATGGCTTCTTCGAGCTGTTCGCGCCAGTCGGTGTCGAGCGGATCGAGTGCGGTGAAGGCGATCGTCGGCGTCGTCAGCTGCGCGCAGTAGTCGGCGACGAAGCTGTTGGGGGTGTGCACACCGGCTCGGGTCGCCGCCAGCCCGAAGACGATGGCGACGTCGACACCGCCTTCGGTCATCGCCTCGTCGAACTGAGCGGGCGTGATGTGCGGATACGGTTTGCCGTAGGCCGGCTCCCAGTTCTTTCGGTGTTCGTCGCCCCAGTGCTCGGGGAGCAGGTTGTGGGTGTGAACGTCGACGATCATGACGCATCCTCACTTCGTTGGTGGATCCCGCCGCTAGCGCGCAGTGACGGGAGGAACCGTGCGTTGGCGGCAAGGTCGCCGGCGACGCTCTGGAGCGTGGGGAGCAGCTCGCCGCGTCGCTCGGGGGAGAGTTCGCCTGCTGGGCCCGAGACGCTGACGGCGGCATTCACGTCGGTGTCGCTGGGAACGGGCACGGCGAGGCAGATGACACCGATGTCGCGTTCTTCGTCGTCGAGGCTGTATCCCTGGCCGCGGATGCGCTCGAACTCGGTGTCGAGTGCTTCGCGGGTCGTGAGGGTGTGCGGGGTGAACGCGGCAAGGGGCCCCGCGGGCAGGTGATCATCGACACGATCGGGGGCAATTCGCGAGAGCAGGAGCTTGCCCAAGCCGGTGCAGTAGGTGTGGTCGAGCGAACCCGCGCTGGAGCGGAACCGCAGGGGGCGGTCGGGCTCTTCGACGCAGACGTGCAGCACCCACCGGCCCTCGAGCACGCCGATGTTCGCGGTGAGGCCGGTGCTGGCCGCGAGCTCGCGAAGGTAGGGCGCGGCCACTTCAGCAGTGTCGGCTTGACGGCGGTACGTCTCGGAGATCTCCAGCACGGCATGGCCGACGGTGTACTTCGGCGGGTTGCCGCTGCGGTAGACGAACCCCTGCTCCTCCAACACGGCGAGCAGGCGCACGAGGGTGGATTTCGGCAGCTCGAGCGCCAGTGAGAGATCGGCGAGTCCCATCGCGCGTTCGGTTGTGCCGAGTGTGCGAAGGATGCGCAGCGCACGGACCAGTCCTTGCGACTGGTAAGACGTGGCATGGCGTTCCATGTTCATGACCATAGGTTGGCCGCGTGCACCGGATGTTGTCAAGGAGTTAATTCCATGTTTCGCGGCATGAAACGCCAAACATGGAACGAGTAGTAGCTGAGCGCGGTGTACGTCGGTGCTCTGGTGTTCGTCGGAGCACTTGTGTCCTCTGCCGCGCATCGCGCTGTTCGCAACTCCCCAGAGATTGAATACGACGGCTCTCTCGAGGCGGATTTGCCGCTCGAATCGCGCATCTATGCGGAGTTATGAACCTGTATCGGTGGCCACTCTCGACAGCGTCGCCTTCGAACCCGGCCGCCCGAGGTGTGGCGACAGAGGAAGCTCACGTGGCCACGCGCCGCCACGGCAGCCGTCGTTGCGACCCATGTGGCGGGAATCTTCGCGAACACGGTCTTCGTCAGGGAGCGTCCCGAACGCTGTCGAGGGCGCGTTGCGGATGAGGCCACGGCCTCAACCTTGGCTCACGATTGGCCTGTGTATCGAGGGGGGCATCCACTCCCGATCGGATCGGTGGCAAGTGGAGGCAGCACGCCCACGCGCCCTGCGAGGCCGGGCGCACTGCCACCACTTGCCACCGATCAGCCGGACTACGCGTTTCTCAGCCCCGCGAAGATGTCGCTCAGCTCGCGAACATCATTCGTTGAGAGGTCGAGGCTCGCGCCGTTCACCAGCGAGGCGACGCGACCGGCCGTGCGGGTCGCGGGGATCGTGAACATCGCGGGCGACTGCGCGAGGATCCACGCCAGGGTGAGTTCGTGAGGCGTCGCATCGTATCGTCGAGCGACGTTCGCCAGGTCGGACGACGACCCCAGCTGCCCGCTGCGATCGACGCCACCGAAAGGTGCGTAGCCGATGAAGGCGAGGCCGAGCTGCTCTGCGAGTCGAACGACGGGCTCGCTCTCGACGTTCCACGGTGAGAACTCATTCTGAACGGCCACGAGGCGCGGCCCCAGAAGTGCATGCGCGGTGTGCAGCTGCGCTTCATCGACGTTCGACACTCCGATCGAACGGATCGAGCCCTCCTCTGCGAGGTCCGAGAGGCACCCGAGTGAGTCTTCGAAGGGGACTGCGGGGTCTGGTCGATGAAGGTAGTAGAGCTCGATATGGTCCGTGCCCAGCCGGCGGAGCGACCCTTCGCACGCGGCCCGGAGCGCTGACGGACTCGCGTTGCAGTAGCGCTCACCGGTCTCCGTGACCGACCGGCCGCCCTTCGACGCGATGAGAAGTGCGTCTGCCTGGCCCTTCCACGAAGCAACCGTCTCCGAGAGGAGGCGTTCATTGTGCCCAGGCTCTTCGCCGCCAAGCTGGTAGCTGTCTGCCGTGTCGATGAGGGTGATGCCCGCGTCGAACACCGTCTCGATTACGTGTCGTGCGGTGACCTGCGCCGGGCGTGGTTCGACTCCGGAGAGCTGCCAGCCGCCGAACCCGAGGCGGGTGACCTCGCGGTCACCGATCAGAGCGGTCCGCACGGCAGCTACTTGACCCGGTTGCCGTAATAGACGCGAACGGTCGACTGGTCGACGAGGCGCTCGAATCCTTCGAGCACGACCGCCATCTCCGAGCTCTCCTTCTGCATCTTCTGGTAGGCATCCCAGTCTTCGATGGTGATTTCTTCAATGATGTCGACGCCGGTGTCATCGGGCTCTCCCCCCAGGATCTGCCACGGGACGAACCCATCGATGGAGTCCTGGAACGGTGTGATCCGCTGGTCAACCGTTCGCGACCATTCCTTGTACGCGTCCATGCTCACGCCGGGTGCGAGTCGATACGTGATGAATACCTTCTGCATCAGAAACCTCTTCCTGGAGGGGGTCGCTGCTCGGAGTCGACCAGCGGTGTTGGATCGACCGAAGCAGCGCTGTATTGCGCCGAGATGTCGAGGTCCTTGAGCCGCGGTTACGCCAAGTCGATCTGAGGGGACGGTCTTGTTTCTGGCTGCATCTCTGCACTCCGCCGGCGCGTTCGTGTGAACGTTCTGTCGACGGTCGGCGACACCTCTCGTCCCCATCTGGCGCTACGACGCGGCGGAGGGATTCATGTTCGGCGCAAAGCCCTGCTCCAGGGGCGGCCGAGCCGCCGCGAGCGACCGGAAAGGGGCCCGAATTGGCGCAAACAAATGGCAATTCAGTGCGCCTACGATCGGGCAAAACATCTGGCAGGCGGTCCCTTCGGGCCCCAGGAAAGAAGGAGACGCATGTTCAAGCTCGGCTGGTTTGTGAACGGCTTCAGCCCAAAGACGTGGACAGGCCCGTGGGGTGGCGTCGGCGGCACCGAATGGATGGGGCCGAAGTTCTGGATCGATGTGGCCCAGGGTCTCGAGCGCGGCGGGTTCGACATGTTCTTCATGGAGGACTCCTCGATGATCGAGGACACGTATCGGGGAAGCATGGAGGTCACCCTCAAGTACCCGGAGATGGCGCCGAAGAACGATCCCATGCCGCTCATGCCGCTTCTGGCGGCTCACACGCAGAGCATCGGTCTGGTCTCGACGATTTCCGTGATTCAGTACCACCCCTTTCTCGCCGCCCGGCTCGGCGCGACCCTGGACCACTTGACCGAGGGGCGGATCGGTTTCAACGTAGTGACCTCGGTGAGCCACCGTGTCGCCCAGAACTTCGGCTTCGACCAGCACTTCGCGCACGCCGAGCGATATGCGATGGCGGAGGAGTGGATGGATGCGGTGCGCGCTCTCTGGGACACCTGGGAGCCCGACGCGCTCGTTCTCGACACCGAGGAGCCGCGTTTTGCGGACCACACGAAGGTGCACACAGCTGACTTCAACGGCAAGTACTTCAAGTCTCGTGGTCCGCTGAACACCCTCCCGGGCCCGCAGGGACACCCTGTGATCGCCCAGGCGGGTGGATCGCCGCGTGGTCGAGACCTCGCCGCGCGCAATGCCGAGGTCATGCTCGGGCTCGTCAACAGTCCGGAGGAGATGGTCGCGTTCCGTGCCGACATGGATGAGCGCCTGCGCAAGTTCGGACGTGACCCGGAGGACCTGCACATCTTCTTCATGTGCCACGCGTACATCGGTGAGACGGATCGGCACGCGCAGGAGCGGTTCGACGAGGTACAGAGCCACCGCTTCGATTTCGACGAGATCGAAAAGCGGCTCTGGACGATGTCCTACACCAGTGGCGGCGAGATCGACTATGCGAAGTACGACCTCCACGGCCCTGTGCCCACGACCCTCGGCAATGGTGAGACGACGACCCACAAGGCCACACTTGCCGCCGCGGCGGATGGGAAGAGCCTCTATGACCTCGTCACGGGCCGCAGCACCTACGGAATGGACTTCATCGGTTCCGCGAAGACGATTGCGGCCCAGATGAAGGAGGTTATGGACAGCACCGGTCGACCGGATGGATTCCTGATCCAGGGGATCGAGGATGAACTCTCGCGGCGAAGTCTGGCCGAGATCACCGATGGACTCTGCGCGGAGCTTCGACGGCAGAAGCTCATTCGAAGCGGGTACAACCACAAAACCTTCCGCGAGAACCTCGCGGACTGGGGCTGACACGTCTCCATCAATGCGATAAGGGGGCTGACCGTTCGGTCAGCCCCCTCATCGCATTGCGGATGCCGCAGTTTGCGCGATCAGCCTGTCATGGCGTGATTCGGAAGGACGAGTTGAAGTCCGACTTCCACTGGTTGGCCGAGTCCCGGGACCAACTCGCTTCGGTGCGCGAGGTGAGGATGACTAGATCGGAGCGGTACTGCGCGAAACCGTACTCCCACGCGGTGCCTTGGCTGTCTCGTAGCACTTGCTCGCGAACGATGAGGGCATCTCCCGGTGTGATGGAGAGATGCTCAGCGATTGCTTCATCCGCGACCCGCGCATCGACGGATACATCCATGGCTCCGAACTCGACGCCGTATTGGTGTGGGAACTCCTCGACCAGCCGACGCATCTCCGTGGTGGATTCCAGGAGTGAACTGGTGTGCGGTCCGGCGGAGAACACCGTGAGAATTCCGAGGGGCGTCGTGTCGACCGAGAGCGCGTACTCAGCCATGACAATCTGCCCGTCCGCGTTGCCGAGCCGCATGGTGAAGTAGTCGGAGGGTGCGAGGATGTGCCGATCGATGCGTCGCACGGTCATGGTCTGATCGTCCCTCATCGGCACGATGTCCTGCAGCGGGAAGGGGACGACGTCCTTGTCGATGATCGTGCCGACGCGCACTTGACGTGTCACAAGGCCGTCGTGGTCCAGCTGCTTCAGTGCGTCTCGCACGGCTGCGCGCGAGAAGCCGAAATTCGCCATGATCGAGTGCTCGTCGATCGGGAAGCCGCGCGGAAGACCGCTCGACTTGATGGCGAACCTGAGGAGCGTGTAGGCGCGATAAGCAGCCCGCTGTCTCCGAGAGCTCTGAGGGGTGTTGACCATGCCGCCTCCTCCTCAGCAGATTACTCCGCCCAGCGTGTGAGCTTCCCGAAGAGCCAGGAGGCGAGGCCGTAGGTGGCCGCCGCGCAGGCAAGTACCCAGATGCCGACCAGTGCGAGGACCCCCGTATTGGCGAATTGCTGCGACTGGTTGACGATATTGCCGAGTCCTGTCGTCTGGCCGAGGAACTCGGAGGCGATCACCATGCTCCACCCGAGCCCGAGTGAGAGCATGACGCCGCCGCGGATCCCGGGGAGAGCCGCGGGGCAGATGGCGAGGAGGTAGGCGCGGACCGGGCCGGCGCCGAGTGACCGTGCATACTCCGCATAGGTTCCGGGAACCTGATCGAGGGCGGTTTCGGCGGTGACGAACACGATCGGGAAGACCGCGAGTGACACGAACACGATCGAGCCGGTCTCGCTGTGGCCGAACCAGAGGCTGAAGAGCGGGATCACTGCGATGAGAGGGATCATCCGGGCGGCGTGCGCGGGCAAGCGGAGGATGGCGCGCACCGTGCGAGACCACCCTGTCGCCACGGCGACGATGACCGCGAGAAGGATACCGATCCCAAGGCCCGCGGCGAGGCGGCGCAGTGATGCGAGAGTGTTGTCGAGCAGGGCGAGGGTGGCGCCGGCGTAGGTCATCTCGCCGCCCTGGTTGGTGGCGTCGATTCCGAGACCGCCACGCCAGTAGTTCGCGAGATCGAGATACGCCGCGAAGATATCGGCAATGTTGGGGACGACGTTCTCTCCGGAGACCGGGCTCACTCCTCGAGCGAAGGAGATCACGTGCCAGACCGCGATCAGCATGATCGCCGATGTGACACTGGCTCCGATGTAGAGCGATCGTCGGGAAGCGCCGGCGCGGTGTGCCGGTCGCGCGGCGGGTGGTGCCGTGCGGTGGGTGCCGGACGTGTCGGCGAGGACCGTTGTTCCCATGTCGTTCAAGCCCATCTCGTGATTGCGCGCCCGAGCAGAAGCACGATGGCATCCACGATCAAGGCGATGACGGTGATGCAGAGAATCGTGGCGAAGATCGAATCGACCGCGCCGGTGTTGGCTGTCAGACGGATGAGCTGCCCGATCCCGGCTGAACCTCCGAGGAGTTCAGCGACAGCCTGCCAACCCCATCCTGCGGCGAGCGAGAGTCGAACTGCGCCGACGAGCTGTGGCACGACCGCCGGCAGAGTGACGCTGGAGAGGATGCGCAGGGGAGTCGCGCCCAGTGACCGTGCATAGTCGGCGTAGACCCGTCCGACGGTCATCGCGGCGCTCTGGGCGGTGATGGCGGTGGTCACGAAGGCGGAGAGGATCACCAGCCCGGATTGGGCGAACCGATCGGTGCCGAACCAGATCATGAGGAAGGGGAGGATGACGACGAGCGGGATGGTCCCCAGTACCAGGACGATGGGTTCGAGCACAGCACGCGCCAGGCGCGCGTAGGCCATGACGATCCCCACGAGCACACCGGCGAGGGAGCCGATCGCGACTCCGACGACGACATTGACGGTTGTGTAGACGAGCGCGTCTGCGAGACCGGACTCCGCGAACGTGAAGTACGCGATCGCGGGAATCTGCTGCCAGTCCCGCGGGATGGCGATCAGGGTGTCCAGCGGCGAGGGGACCTGACTCGACCTCATCGTCAGTGCGGCGACCTGCCAGAGGACAAAGACGAGCGCGATGCCGATGAGAGGGAGCCCGACCGTTCCGATGTACTTGCGGACACGCAGGGCAATGGAGCCGTCGCTGCTTATCCGCTCACTTGTCACGGGAAGCACCGCCGCCGTGCACGAGTGCGGTTTCGAGGTGATGCATGACATCGACACGAATCGCATTCACGTCGTCCCCGACGAGCGTTTCCGGGGTGCGTGGGTAGGGCTTGTCCAAGCGGCGGTCGACAACAATCTGACCTTTCACGACGACGACGATGCGTGTGGCCATCGCGAGGGCTTCATCGAGGTCGTGTGTGACGCAGAAGACGGTGTTGCCTGACCGCTGCCAGAGGTCGTACAGCACGGAGTAGAGCACCTTGCGCCGCGCGTAGTCGAGTCCCGTGAACGGCTCGTCCATGAGGAGGACATCGGGTTCGTTGGCAAAGACGGCTGCGATGGCTGCCCTGCGGCGCATACCTCCTGACAGCTGTTTCGGCCATGCATCGGCATAGCTGGAGAGGCCAACCAGATCGAGTAGTCGATCGGAGATGCGACGCCGTTCGGCAGGAGGAAAGCCACGAGCCCGCAAACCGAACTCCACGTTGGCGCGCACCTTCATCCAGTTGAACAGGGTGTCTTTCTGAAACAGCACTCCACGGTCGCTGCCGGGACCGGTGACGGCCGAGCCGTGCGCGCGCACGTCACCGCTATCCGCCTGCAGGAAACCCGCCACGAGGTTGAGGAGGGTGGACTTGCCGTGACCTGACGGCCCGATGACCGCGATGAATTCACCCGGAGCCACGCTCAGCGACACTCCGTTCGCCGCGGAGATCGTCTCACCGTTCTCGAGCGTGAACGCTTTGTATACGTCGCGGAGCTCGATGGCGGGTAGCGCGCTGGACGCGGCGTCCGGGGTGTTGCCTGCCGCGGAGCCGTCGGCCTGGCCAATGTATGTCATGTGAGTCTCTTTCGATCACGGACCACGTCGGGCCCCTGCGGTCGCGCAGGGACCCGACGGCCGGTCACTCGGCTGCGGCCAGAATGCGGTAGGCGTCGAGGTAGTTGCGGTTCGATGCCTGAGCGGCAGCAGCCGCGAGTGTTCCGTCATCGGCCGAGGAGTCGGCGGCCAGATCTTCGTAGTCGTCCTTGAGCTCGACCATCAGGTCGTACAGCTGCTGCGCGACGACGAAGTCTTCGACGACGACGCCGTCACTGAGAACCCCGGAAGCCTGTGCGGCGGCGATCTGGGCATCGTAGATCGCCGAGAGACCGAGCGGGTTCTCGGGATCGTTGAAGAATTCCTCCGCGGCGTCGAAGCTGATCAGCTGATAGAAGTCCTGGAACAGCACAGCCGATTCCTCGACGGTCAGCTCATATCCGGTGGCGGCGTTGAGATACGGCAGTGAGATCGCCAGGGCCTGGTCAGGCTCGGTCTCGATGTAGTCGATGATGCGCCAGTAGACCGACATGAACCGAAGAATGGTCTCGAGGTTCTCGTCGAGATATTCGTCGGTCACAGAAAGCCCGACGTGTCCGATCCCCAGTGCGGTGAAGTCACTACCCGTGGGGAGGTTGTTGGCCATCTGCTCGAACCCGAAGACGGGCTCGAAGCCCATGTCCAAGAGTTGAATGGACTGAGCAGCACCTGACACCAACGTGTAGTCAACGCCCTCGCCCTGAGCCAGCTGCACGATCTGCGTGTCGTCGAGCGACTCGAGCGAGCCGAAGCTCTCGACGGAACCGCCGCCGATCTGAAGCATGCCGTCGAGGAGATTACGCGCGCTCGCGACATCAGCCGATAGCGCAACCGTCGCCCCATCCATGTCGGCGATGACCGCCGCCGTGGCGTCCTCGAAAGACATTCCCTCATCGACATACTCTTCGACCGATGTGGCGTCTCGGTCGGGAGCGGCGAGCACATAGTTGCCGATGAACGAGTTGAGGACCTGCACCATCTGGATCTCGGGCTGTTCCTCATAGCGCTGGACCATCGTCGGGATGTAATCCACCACGACGTCGAGTTCACCCGACAGGAGGAGGCCGGGTGTCACATCGGTCAGCTGGGTCTGCCCTTCCTCGGGCGAGAGTGTGATGCCCACGTCTCCGAAGAAGCCCTCTTCGATACCGATGTAGCCGATGGTCGTGTCGCCGTATGGCCACATGGAGAAGGGAACGGTAGCGTCGGGGATCTCCCCTCCGGCTGATGGCACGAAGTCCGAGAACAACTCTTCGGACTCCGTCACCTCGGGTGCGGAGCTTGCGGCGCTGGCGCATCCAGCGAGTGTCAGGCTCGCTGCGATGAGTGCAACGCCGACGACCCGGCGCGACCGCCCTCGGGCAGCAAGACTACGGAGTAGCTCGGACTTCGCGTTGGACATCGATCTCCTCGTTTCGGGGATGCAGCCCCGACGAGGTGAGAAAATCGTAGGCCGGGGTTGCTGTGGGGAGCAGGGCGTGAGTGAATGCTCGGTGCTGAGCGCGACGATCACCAAATCGCCGACCGCCCTCGGGGCAACTGTTAACACGGCTGCAACGCACAACCGCCGCCCGAAATGGTGGCGCAAAGAAATCGGCATTGGCGTAACAGGAAGGCAAAGCGCGGCTTCCTCGTCCCTGAGACCGTATGGCCGCCCGAAGAGCGGTTGCGGAGTAGAGAAAAAGTCCAGATGAAAGGCTGTAACGTCGTCAAAAGCCTGAGGTGCTGCAGCACACTTTTCGCCTGGAGGGCCGCTGCACGCCGAAGCGATGTCGAAGGCTCCACCTCGGCAGTGGCGTATTCCTGCCGGGGCTCGGCTCAGAGCGGCGCAAGAGATTCTCAGAACGCGAGGTGCCTAGGCTAACCGCGGTGATGCAGATTGCGTCATCGGCTGATCCGTTTGGCTGCTCGGCGGACGGTTCCATGTCTTCGCCCACCTCAGCCGTTCACCAACGTGTCGACAAGTGCAGCAGGCCGCGCTATGAGACCCCCGCGAGCAGCCTGCTGTAGGTAGTGAAGGCGCGATTTCGCTCCGAGGCGGCGTGCATGGCCGCCGGATCCGGAGCCGTGAGCTCCTCGTCGTGCTCGAGTCCCGCTGCGTCGGGCCACCAGCCGGCGGCTTCGGCAGCGAGGACCGCTGCGCCGTATGCGCTCCCGCGGTCGGCATAGCGAACCTCGCGTCCGAAAGTGTTCGCGATGATCTGGCGCCACGATTGCGACCTCGCGCCCCCTCCGCCGATGTGAACGGTGGATGCGCCCGTGCCGTCGACGCCATCCGCGAGCCGGCGGAGTTCGAATGCGACGCCCTCCATCACGGAGTACGCCAGGTCGTCTCGTGAGTGGCGCGCGTCCAGACCGATGAAGGATCCGGGGGCGCCCCCGCCTCCGTCGCGGTGTCCCTGCAGGTAAGGAAGGAAGATGGGCAGGTCGTCGAACGCCGCCGGGTCTGGGGCGAGGTCGGGGAGAGAGGTACGCGTGACTTCCGAGAACCACTGGAGTGCCAGACCCGCTGCGTGCGTGGAATCGAGGGTGAGCCAGAGGTCGTCGTAGGAGTGTCGAAAAGCGCCGAGGCGCGGCTCGGCCGAGGCGGAGAAAGCGACACCGGAGGTTCCGAGGGAGAGTCCGAGCCGGCCTGGTTCGGTGACGCCCAACGCGACCGCCTGTGTCGCTTGATCACCCCCACCGCCGATCACGGGCGTGCCGGTCAGACGCCGCAGGGGGTCATCGTCAGGGAAGCGGTCGAACGCTCCGACCTGTCCGGTCACCGCGTGCGACGACACGATGCGGGGGAGGAGGTCGTGAGACAGCGTCAAGCGTTCGAGCACCGCATCCGCCCAGTGACCTGACCGGGTGTCCATGAACCCAGTGCCGGATGCGTCTGAGTACTCGGTGGCGACACCGGCGCCCAGGCGCCGTCGTATCTCGTCCTTCGGGTTGAGAATGACGCGTACACGATCGAACAGGTGGCGACGATTGTCGCGGAGCCAGAGGGTGTGTGCGACGGTGAACGCCGGCATCGCGGGATTCCCCGTGATCTCGGCGAAGGCTGGCTCGCGCTCTTCGATCGTTCGGCACTCGAGGGTCGAGCGCTTGTCCGACCACAGCACGGCAGGGTGCACGGGCTCACCGGATTCATCGAGAAAGACGCTCGTGTGCATCTGGCCCGTGAGTGAGATGGTGGTGGTCTCAGGTCCAGGTGACTCGCCCGCAGCGACGAGCGCCTCGACGAGCTCGCGGGTGGATGCGAGCGCTGCTTCCCACCACGCGTCGGGGTCTTGCACGGCCGCCCCCTCGAAGGGGGTGGCCGTGGCGTAGGGCGCCGACGTGCGCGAGACCGTCGATCCTGACTCCGTGATCGCGACCGCCTTCACCGCGCTCGTTCCCACGTCGATGCCGATGGCGATTCGCCCGGCATGACTCACCACAGGGTGTACCCGCCATCGACCACGATGATCGAACCGGTCATGAAGCTCGTCGCGTCGCTCGCCAGGTAGAGCGCGGTGGGAGCGATCTCGTCGACGGATCCGTAGCGCTGCATCGGAACCTCGTCACGCCAGTAGTGCCGGTAGTCCTCGTACTCGGTCGACGCGATCTCTGTGCGCACGTACCCCGGGGCGATCGCGTTCACGCGGACTCCGCTCGTCGCCCATTCCGCGGCGAGCGACCTCGTCAGGTGGTGAACGGCCGCCTTCGAGATCCCATAGGGCGAGTGCCACTGCGGCCGGTTGATGATCATTCCCGACATGGACCCGACGTTGACGATCGATCCGGTTCCGTTCGCGGTCATGGTGCGCCCGAAGATCTGGCACGCTTTCCACACGGCGTCGAGGTTGGTGTCGAACAGGCGACGCCACTCGGCGTCGTCGAGCTCCAGAGCATCCGCGTGAAATCCGATGCCGGCGTTGTTGACGAGAACGTCGACCCTTCCGAAGCGCTCGATCACATCGTCATGCAGGTGCTGCAGCGAATCGCGCTGAGCGACGTCGGTGCGGATCGCGACGGCCTTGCCACCCGCGGCTTCGATCTGTGCAACCGCCTCCGCGGACTTCGCCTCGTCGCGGGCGGCGATCACCACCTGTGCTCCGGCTTCGGCGAATCCGTTGCAGATGCCTCGGCCGATGCCGCGGTTGCCGCCGGTGACGACGGCGACGCGACCGTCGAGGGAGAACTTGTCAAAGATGGTCATTGTTCGTGTGCTCCTTCGGGGGTGGGGTCGGGGGCGAGGGCGGAAGCCACTTCCGAACCGGGAGTCGCTCCGGTCATGACCGCGACGACATCCGCCATGGAGGTCACCTTCGGGTCGACCACGGCCTCGCGGCGCCCGAGTCGGTGGATGTGGATGCGGTCGGCGACCTCGAAGACGTCAGGCATGCTGTGGCTGATGAGAACGACGGGAAGGCCGCGCTCCTTGACCCGGCGGATCAGGTCGAGAACTTGGCCGGTCTCGCGTACGCCGAGGGCCGCTGTCGGCTCATCCATGATCACGACGTTCGTCGCCCACGCCGCGGCGCGCGCGACCGCGACTGCTTGCCGCTGTCCGCCGGACAGGGTCTCCACGCGCTGACGAATCGACTGGATGCGGATGCCGAGGTCTGCCATGTGCTGCGCGGCCTCCTTGCGCATGCGCGCCTTGTCCAGATTGCGGAAGAGCGCTCCATCGAGCGAGGTGCGGCGCAGCTCTCGACCGAGGAAGAGGTTTGCCGCGATGTCGAGTTCCGGTGCGACGCCCAATTCCTGGTAGACCGTCTCTATCCCTGCGAGGCGGGCTTCGAGAGGGGATTTGAAGGAGACGCGCTTCCCGTTGAGGAGGATCTCCCCTTGGTCGGGAACGAGTGCCCCCGTGAGCGCCTTGATCAGGCTCGACTTGCCGGCGCCGTTGTCTCCGACGACGGCGAGCACTTCGTCTTCCGCCAGGTCGAAGTCGGCGCCTCCGATCGCGGTGACGTGTCCGAATCGCTTCTGCAGTCCCCGTGCCTGCAGGACGGGAGCGGATGCGGGTGAGGACTCCGTGCGGGGAGTCGGGGCAGCGTTGGTGTTCATTCAGCGCTCCTTCCGTCGCACGAATTGATCGACGAGAACTGCCACGATCACGAGTGCCCCTGTGGCGATCTGCTGGTAGAGCGAGTCGATCCCCGCTTGCGTGAGGCCGTTCTGGAGCACCACGACGATGAGCGTTCCGATGAGCGTGCCGATGACGCCGCCGCGCCCACCGAACAGGCTGGTGCCGCCGATCACGACGGCGGTGATGCTGTCGAGGTTTCCCATCTGGTAGGCGCTGGGATCGGCGATCGGCGTGCGGCCGAGCGTCTGCCACGCCGCGAGGGCGTAGACGAGGCCGGCCACGACATACACGGAGAACAGCACCCGGTTCACCTTGACGCCATTCAGGCGGGCTGCGTTCGGGGCATCACCCACCGCGTAAACGTGGGTTCCCCAGCGGGTGCGGGTCAATGCATAGGCCATCGTCGCCGTGAGCACCAGCCAGAGCACGACGCCCCAGGTGATCGTGAAGCCGCCGATGGTGGTTCCCTGCCCGAGCGCGGTCAGGAGGCCGCGCTCGATGGAGACACTCTGCGAGTTCGTCAGGAGCCGGGCCGTCGCCGTCAGGATGGTCAACATCCCGAGCGTCACGATGAACGGCGGCAGCTTCCATCGGGAGACGATCCAACCGTTGAGAGCTCCGGCGCCGGCGCAGACGAGCACGCCGACGCCGAGGCCGAGCAACGGGTCGACGCTTGCGGCGACTTCGGCGATCATGACCGTGCCGAGCACCATGATCGATGCGTTCGCCAGGTCGATGCCCGCGGTGAGGATGATGAGCGTCTGCCCGATCGCGAGCGTGCCGATCACCACCGACTGCTGCAGCATCAGGGAGAAGTTGGCGGCGGTGAAGAATCGGTCGGTGGTGAGCGAGAAGATGACGATCGCCACGAGCAGTGCCAGCAGCGGGCCGGCGATCTGCACCGACATCAGGTCGCGCCATCGGGCGCTCGATGCCGGTCTCTCGACGGACGGGATGGTGGCGGTGACCCCGGGGCCTGGTTCGCTCACGGTCGCGCTTCTCCGATCTCTATGTGTTCAGCAGGCTCACTCGCCCCAGCAGTTCTCGAGTCCCCAGGCCGAGTCCTCCGACTCCACGCCCTCCACCGGGTCGTCGGTGATGAGAGTTGTGCCGGAGTCGATGACGCCGCTCGGCTTCTCGCCGGTCTCGACGAAATCGATGATCGCCTCCACGGCGAGTTCGCCCATACGGCTGGGGAACTGCATCACGGTGGCGCCGATCTCGCCGTCCTGCACACTCCGCACACCGGCGCAGCTGCCGTCGATCGAGGTGACCAGCACCTGGTCCTCTTTGCCCGCGTTGCTGATTGCGATGTACGCGCCCTGAGCGGCCGGCTCGTTGATCGTGTAGATCGCGTTGATGTCGGGGTGCGCGGAGAGCAGGTTCTCCATGGCCGTTTGCCCGGTTTCGACATTCGACTCGGTGAGGGCGGTGCCGACGATCTCGGGCGAATCGTCGGTCAGGCCGAATCCCTCGAGGAAGCCGTCGTGCCGGGCGCCGGCGGTCTTGTCGGAGAGGTCGTAGTCGAGCATGGCGACCTGCGGTTCGGCGTCACCGAGCGAGGCCTTCGCCCACTCGCCCATCAGAGCGCCGCCGGCGAGGTTGTCGGTCTCGAACGACGCGTCGGCAGCGTCGGCAGGTTCAAGGGAGGTGTTCACGGTGACGACGAGGATGCCCGCGTCTCGTGCGCGCTGCACGATGTCGACGAGCGCGCTGGCGTTTGCGGGGTCGAGAACGATTCCCTTCACGCCTTGGGCGATCATGTTCTCGATGGCGGCGACCTGTGTCGCGGAATCGCCGGCAGACTGCGACTCCGCTGTCATAACGTCGAGACCGGCTTCCTCGGCGGCGGCGACGGCGGACTGCTGCAGATTCGCGAAGAAGGGATTGGCGAGCTGCTGCTCGACGATGCCGATGGTGAACGATTCGTCGGATGATGACGAGCCGGGGTCTGCGCTCGAGCAGCCGGCGATGACGAGGCCGGTCGTCGCGGCCAGTGCTGCGATGGCGAGAGCGCGACCTGAGCGGTGCGTGGCAAGCTTCATTGCTTTCTCCTATCCGGGTGTGTGCCGGCGCGCTCTGCGCGTCTTCGTCGGCAGTGAGCACCACGGTGCCCCCTTTTTAGTGATCTGTCAAGCATTGAAGAGTTAAATTAGGTAAAACAAAGAACGTAAATATAATGAGGTTGTGCCTGAAAAAAGCTCGGCCTCGACGACGTGGCCCGTCGCGACAGGATCGCGTGCCTGGGTGCCCGGTCAGGGCCCCGGAGTCGTTCTCACCGAGATCATCCGCCAAGGCGTGGCTTCGCGCCCAGCTCTCGAATCTGCGACCGGGCTGTCGCGGCCAACCATCAGTGACCGGGTTCGCCTGCTCATTGACGCGGGGTTCGTCACGGAGTCGACGCAGACGCGATCCTCGCGCGGGCGCCCCGCGGGGGTGCTGGAACTGCGGGCGGACGCGCGGGTCATCCTCTGCGTGGATATCGGCGAAGAACGCGCTCGCGTCGCCGTCGCAGACCTCAAGGCTCGGATCCTGGTCGACTCGGTGATCGACGTGCGGATAGCGGCGGGACCGCGGGCGGTTCTCGACGCGATAGCCGAGACGGCGCGCTCTCTCCTGGATGCGGAAGCGGTCGGGGGAGCCATACTCGGCGGAATCGGCGTAGGGCTGCCGGCGCCCGTCGACTACGCCACGGGCAAGACCATCGGATGGTCGATCATGGCCGGGTGGGACGGGTACGGGGTTCGAGAGCATCTCGCCGCTGAGTTTCGGGTGCCGGTCGTCGTCGACAATGACGTCAATCTGTTGGTCATGGCGGAGCACCGGCTGTGCTGGGCAGAGCAGTCCCATCTCTTCTTCTTGAAGACGGGTACGGGCATCGGCAGCGGACTGATCGTCGACGGCTCGGTCAATCGTGGACGGTTGGGGGCGGCCGGCGATATCGGTCATACGCACGTGCCCGGGCATGGTGATCCACAGTGCCGCTGCGGCAACCGCGGCTGTCTTGAGGCGGTAGCGGGCGGGTGGGCGCTCGCTCGCGAGTTGCGCCTCCGCGGCGAGCCCTACGAGCAGACGCATGACGCGCGCGGTGTTGTGGCAGCGGTTGCGCGCGGCGATGCCCCTGCGATGCAACTGATCAGAGACGCGGGGCGGACGCTCGGCGAGTCCGTCGCCTTCGCGACGAGTTTGCTGAACCCGGCCGTGATCGTGATCGGTGGCGAGCTCGCGAAGGCGGGAGACGCGCTGATGGCAGGTGTTCGCGAGGTCGTGTATCAACGATCACTGCCCCTGGCGACGAAGCACCTCGTGATCTCGTTGACCCGGCTCGACGAAACCGCGGGGGTCGTCGGAGCGGCCCTGGTCGTTGCCGAGCAGTTGCTACGCCCCGACCGAATCGACGAGGTCGTGCGCCAGACCGTGAACTGATCAGATCGGCCGCCCTCGAGAACCGGTGTGGCTAGTGAGGGGTGACCGTCGTGTTCTGCCTGAGTGACTCGAGGTACCGCGGCAACTCGTTGGCGGCGTCAGTCGGCACGAATCCTGAGCCTGCGATCTTTTCCAAGGAGAGCACGCTGTTCGTTGGGCGAGGAGCGATCGGCGTCGTCGCTTTCGCGAAGTAGTCGGCGGTCGAGGTCGGTGACACTCGCTCCCGGTCATGCCCGCCCAACTCGTATACGCTTCGTGCGATCTCGTACCAGGTCATCGGCTCGCCACCGTTGGTGAGGTTATAGACGCCGTGCTCTGGTCGAACCTCGAGCAGGTGCTGGGTGGCTTCGGCGATGGTGGTCGTGAGGGTGAGCCGCCCAGTCTGATCGCTCACGACCGACGGATCAACTTCGCGTTCGGCGAGGTTGGCCATGGTGCGGATGAAGTTGTTGCCGTCTCCGATGACCCAGCTGGTGCGGATGATGTAGTGGCGGGGGACCGTTCGGACGATGGCGTCGCCCGCGGCTTTGGTCTGTCCGTACACGCCGAGCGGTGAGACGGGGTCGGTTTCGCTGTATTCGCCCTGCTTGGTGCCATCGAAGACGTAGTCGCTGGAGATATGGACGAGCGTGATGCCGTTTTCGGTGGCGATTCTGGCGAGTTCCGTCACGGCGGTGGCGTTGATGGTCCACGCGGCGGTACGGCCCTCGAAGGTTTCGGCGTTGTCGACGGCGGTGTAAGCGGCGGCGTTGATGATCGTTTCGTAGTCCCGCCACCGCCGCGCTTCTGGGAGCGCTACGGGGTTGGCGAGGTCGATCTCGGCTCGGGTCGCGAACTCGACATCGGCCCGGCCGCCCCACAGGTCACGCAGTGCGCGGCCGACCTGCCCGTTCGCGCCCAGCACGAGCGTCTTTCGCGGCGGGATCGGGGTGACCTCACCCAGCTGGGGGTGGTTCTTGTCTTTCTCGCTGAGCTCGGCCTGGTCGAGGGGGATGGGCCAGTCGATTCCGATGGTTTCGTCGGCGAGGTTGAGGAAGGCGTATTCGGCGGTGGGGGACCAGTGGTCGTTGACGAGGTAGGTGTAGGCGGTGTCGGGTTCGAGGGTCTGATACGAGTTCCCGACTCCGCGGGGCACGAAGATCGCTTTCGACGGGTCGAGTTCGGTGGTGAACACGGTCCCGTAGGTGGGGCCTTCGCGCAGGTCGACCCAGGCGCCGAAGATGCGGCCGGTCGCGACGGAGACGAACTTGTCCCAGGGTTCGGCGTGGATGCCGCGGGTGGTGCCGACCTTGTCGTTGAAGGAGATGTTGTTCTGCACCGGCCCGAAATCCGGAAGCCCGGCTTCGGTCATCTTCTCCCGCTGCCAGTTCTCCTTGAACCACCCCCGCGAATCCCCGTGGACGGGCAGGTCGAACACCACCAGCCCCGGGATGGGGGTCTCGGTGCGGGCGAGGGCTTTACCAAACTGCGTCATGGAGTCCTTCGGGCCGGAGCCGGTCGTTGAGCGAGCGAAGCGAGACGAAACGTGGCCGCTACTGCCCCCGGGTGGCGTAGAACGCTTCAACACCGTCTTTCGCGGGTGCCCACCACGCTTCGTTCTCCCGGTACCAGTCGATGGTCGCCGCCAACCCCGCTTCGAAGTCGCCGTATTGCGGGGTCCAGCCGAGTTCTGTGCGCAGGCGTGTGGAGTCGATCGCGTAGCGCAGGTCGTGCCCGGCCCGGTCGGTGACGTGATCGTACGCGTCAGGTGCCTGTCCCATGAGGGTGAGGATGAGCTCGACGACGGTCTTGTTGTTCTTCTCCCCGTCCGCCCCGATCAAATAGGTTTGCCCCATCTCACCCTTGTCGAGGATGGTGAGCACGGCGGAGGAGTGGTCGTCGGCGTGGATCCAGTCCCGCACG